>ENA-UOOK01000028-UOOK01000028.1-fermentation-metagenome-genome-assembly--contig:-NODE-28-length-137934-cov-11.571929_pt1 | contig 137934 bp, 121 predicted proteins | sample MGYA00245777_ERZ724023 | MGnify/ENA primary metagenome ERZ724023 (study PRJEB28704, sample SAMN03018312) | fermentation metagenome | biome: anthropogenic terrestrial biome; feature: soil... | reverse complement strand
GTATCATGGGTATATGCTAAACATACAAAGACTATTACATCATGGGTTCACGGAGGAGAATTTCTTTTGATTTCGGGATATGAATATGGTACAGATGAGGAAGAATTATTGCAGATTGTGGAAGAAGCATCCGTGAATAACTTATCAGGTATTTTAGTTGAAGGCGGAATCAATTTCAAAGAAATATCTGTTAATGTTATTAATAAAGCTGATGAAAAAGAAACTCCATTGTTTTTTGTAAAAGGTGTTATTAGTTTTTTAGATATTACACGTGATGTAACTGACCTTATAATGGAAAATAGATATTTAACCAAAAAAAACATATCGTTTTTAGATCAGTTGTTAAATTCACCATCATTAAGCCAAGAAGAAGTAAATCAATTATTTTATGGCTCAGGAATATCACCGGATTGTTATTTTTTAATAGCCGTGTTCAGTATCAGCGATGATAATGTGCAATTGAATAAGCGTACTATAGACAGAGCTGATAAGATGGTCAGCTTCTCCAGAGGTTTGCAAAAACATATAGATGTTTTATTTACGAGGTTAGGACTCAAAGAATTATACAAAGTTAATTTGGAGTCTGTTGATTATTTAATATATGCAGACAATGAAGAAGACTTACTGGAAATTGCAGAATGTTTAAAGAAAGTTAATACAAGCATTAACGCAGAACAGGATAATTGTAATATATATCTTTCATTTAGCAGTGTGATACATGATAGTATGAATATATTAAATGGTCTTCATGAAGCTTATTTCACAGGAAATTTATTAAGTAAAAAGTTATTTCCTGAAAAGGCTAAAAGCTTTTATGATATTGGAAGCTACCAAATGATTTTTTATATTAAAGACAAAAAAAATTTGATTCTTTTTAGGGATCAATATTTAAAAAAATTGTATGAGGCAGATCAAGAAGGCTCCCCTCAGTTGCTTGAAACTCTTCGAGAATATCTGATTCAAAATGGCAATATGTCGCAAACATCAAAAAAATTATTTAACAAACTAAAACAAGAAATAAACAATATACCACAAGTATTCAGAAAAATAATAACAAAAAAATTCCTTATACACTTCGAAAGATATGTAAATTATCTAAAACACCAAAATATCAGTAAAACCAGCAATAAAATAGAAAACTACTTCAGAACAACTTTACCTAAAGCAATAAAACGAATATTCAAAACAATTCACGGACTTCAAGAGTATTTAACACTACAAAAAGAAAAATGGGACAAATCCCACAAAATAATCAAAAACAACTAAAAAATGGACAACCCCAAAATTCTTTAATTTCTTTAATAATAAAAATCAATATCCAATTTGATTATTTTCATATTCTAATCTCTTTTTTAATAATATTTTCTTAGCAGGTAATAATGTTAAGAGTTGCACTGCTAAATAGCAACCTAACGCAATTAAGGTTGAAGAAAAAAGATAGAAACTTGCCCAAACACTTATGCCTGTTAATAACGCACTTAACACAGAAATTTTTAAATAGGGTTCTTGTTTATGTGATCGTAAGTAATAAGTCCAGTTAGTAATAATGAGATAAATTCCCTCAGCAATTAAGATAATTATAATCTCTGAAATGGGAAGCACTCTTGCACTCCAATTAATCGCAGGGAAGATAAAAATTAGTATCAAAATCAGGAACGCTGAACCTGCGAAATAAACTAATAAGCTCTGTTTTTGGATAGTGTTAAATGTATGATCTAAGGTTTTTCTATTTTTTTGGGAGACTAGTATATTTAATTGAGGTATCTTAGTAATTCCCCAAGAATTAGCCATTCTTTGTATGGTTCTAACAATTACAAGTGATAATCCTAGTTTTCCAGTTACATCCGCCCCCATATAAAACATACATACGGGAACAATAAACTGGAAAATAAAGTATCCAGATGCCCAGCTGATTGCGTATCGCCACTGTAAAGAAAAAGTCTCTTTAAACCAGTTGTAATTTTTTGATACTTTAGTCCGGAAAAGTTGATTCCATAGTGACATTGAGGATGAGAAGAACAAGAATAAACTTAAAATAACATTAACGAAACCGCCTATTGCCAATGCCCATAAACTTAAATTCATATAAAGAGATACCCAAATAGCAATACTGTTTGCAAAACCAGCCACAAGACTTATCTTTTGTGCGATTGCTACTTTATTAAACCCTCTTAAAATAGATCTAAATAGAGAAACAATGAGTAATAAAGATCCAGTAAAGGAGTAAAAAATCCAAGCTATTAAAATAAATGTTTCAGCGGCAGTATTAATCAAAAAAATAATGCCTATACTTGAAATAAGAATAAATGCTATCCCTGTAATGGCTAAGTAAAACTTAAAAGAAAACTTAACCAATGAAATAGTCCTTTCAATCTTTTCAACATCACCGCATAATTTTCCATTTTTCTCACGGAGATGCGCATATTCATGACTGATATACTGTGTAATAATAGTGAAAAACCCTAATTCTGCGAAGATTGCTAACGCACCTAAACTCTGAAAAGTATACCAATAACCCTGTTCTGATAAGGTCAGAAAATTTACGATAAAATATATTCCTAATACTCCAGAAATCGCCGACCAAACAACGCCCAAAATAGTAAAAAAAATTGCCTTGTCTATTCCAAAAATTGATATAAACCACTTTACTAAAGGGATTTTTTTTAAGTTGTTTAAAATAATAAATTTCCTCCTAAAAATTGTTTTTGTATCACAGCTATTTTTATTTCTAAACAACTCATAAAAATATATATGTTTTAGATGTTTCCATTGTAAAAAAAAGTTTTTAGCACGTCAAAAATTGGGGTGTTGATTGTCGAAAATATTTTTTTGGTTTATAATTAATTTCTAAATGTTTATTTTTGTGACTATTCATTTTTAAGTTGGCGGCGATTTTTTTATTATTTTTATTAATTTTATATTATTTTTTTTTAATGGTTTAAAGTGTTTATTTTATAATTTTGAGATAGTAAAATTAATATGAGGGTGAGAACAAATTAGTTAACATGTGAAAGATAAAACAGCTTGTTTTCTATAAGAGTATGCTTCAAGACAATACAAACTTTACGATTGGTTAAATAATTCAATTGAAAACACGAAATTAATCTCTGAAAAGTATCCCGACCCGTTAGAAACACCAGAAAAGAATAAAAAAATATTTTAAAATCATGATAATAGTTATAGCGCCGTAAATCAATTTGTCCAAAATGCAACTCTAAAAAATTCATCAAATATGGATTTAATGAAAAAATAATCCATGATAAAGAAATCAAACCATTTAAAATAAGATTACAAAGATATAAATGTAATAATTATGGTGTATTTTATCAAAAAAAGCTAAATATAAACTTAAAACCAAGTACAACTCATAATGAAGAAATAAAAGAGAATCTTAGAATAATAAACAGTTTACAACATGTTTCACTGCGAAACATAGCTAAAATCATTGAATATAGGCGGAATAAAAGGCCTTCACCACAATCTATTAAAAAATTGGCTAACAATAAACATTAAAAAAAGAAACTGAACCTATAAACACACTTTTTTCAGGATACTACAACTATGACAAGCCATAATTGAAAATTAACAGTCAATAAATGGATAGATTAGCTTCATTCGGCGTAATAAACAATATTTTAGTACAAGAAAAAAATAGTTAAACAATTCAATCCACGGACAATAGAAAAGTTTTTAAAAGAAATTAAAGCTAAAATACCCCGTTATAGCGATAACCACGGATTTTAAACTATATTACAGAATATATAATGGATAAATTAGATATAAAACATTAATTATGTATATATTCACATCAAAAAAAGAAATAAACATGTGGAAAAAAAAAAACATAAAAGAAAAAACAAAGACAATAAAGAAGATTTAGAAAAAATAATTTATTCTAAAAACAAAATATTCGGAATTAATGATGTAGAAAACTATAACACAGCAAAAAAATTTAGGGTCTTAGATTTTTAGTGTTGAAAGAAGGGGTTTCTTCTTTTTTTCTGTATTTTATGAACTATTTGATAATTAGTTTCTTGAACTATACAAAATATTATCAAAGATATTAATCCAAAAAATACAAAACAGGAAACGATAAAACCTATACGTGGAAAAATCGAGAATTTCTTCAAATTATGCAAATCAAGAGTTAATCTAAAAAGAATACACAATATATGTACTTGATTCGCTGAAAAAACCACTATATTAATTGTATTTTTATCAGGACTAATCACAACACTAGGTTACAACTCCAAAACAGCCCTGCAAAAGTTTCCAGAAACATGAACAATCTAAGACCCTAAAAATATTATTTAAAAGATTAAAACACTAAATTAACAATTTTCCACACGCATTTAGAAAAATTATAACCAAAAAATTCTAGTACACTTTGAAAGAGTCATAAATTAATTGAAAGACCAGAATATACTAAACCAGTAACATAAATTGAAAATTAATTCAGAACAACTCTACTTAAATCAATAAAAAGAATATTCAAAATAATGCAAGGATTATAAGACTATTTAACACTACAAAAAAGAAAAATGGGACAAATCCCACAGAATAATCAGAAACAACTAAAAAATGGACAACTAGTATTCTTTTTTTGATTTGTATTTAGTTTTTATCTATTCTGGGTTTTTTCAGATATTGCTGTGATTTTATGGATTTGAGAAATTGGAGGAATATTTATGAGATTTCTTATAAGAGTTAATGATGTTTGGTGTTAGTGTTTAATATTTTATCCCCTGTTTCGTCGTTTTTTTAGGTATGTGTTCTAATAGTAGTCATGTCAGTGAAATAGAAGTTTAAATTTTTTTGAACTAGTTATTAGTTGTTATTAGTCCATTTGATTAAAGTTTAATCTGTTTGGACGTGGAATGTGTTGTTTAGTGTGTTTTGTAGTGGGTTGCCTGCTAGGTCTTGGATGCTGTTTATGGGTATGTATAAAGTGTAAGTTCCATCTGCATAACTGCTGCTTACGGTAATAATCATTTGATTATTGATGATGTTTTTGTTTATTGTTTGTGATGTTCCCTGGCTATTTTTAACGGTTATGGTGTCATAAGAACTACCATTTTTTATCTGTCCATTAAAAGTAACAGTGATAATTTGTGATACATTTGTGGTAGTAGTACCATTTGCAGGGTTAACATTTGTCACAACCAGAATCACATTTAGATTGTTAGTTCCATTACTGGTACTGTAAATGTCATCCCCTGAAAATTTAGCAAAAATTGCGTAGTTCCCTGCATCAAGATTAATTGTATAAGATAATGTTGCGATTCCCTCATAGGTCGTCGTAGCAAAACCTTCAGGGTTGTTATTAACAAAGAATTGAATAATTTTATTTTCAAGTGGTTTGTTATGAATTGTATCTTTAAATGATGCTGTGAGACTAACTATATCATGATCATAACCTGACACTGGACTAACAACGATTTGTGTGGGTGTGCTTTGTACGGTTAGTGTGTTGGTTCCGGTTGTGCCTGTGTAGATTTGGTCGGTGTCGAGGGTGGCGGTTATGGTGTAAGGTCCGGTGTTTTGTGTGATTTTGTATTGGATGCTTGCTGTTCCAGATGTGTTGGTCATGGCGTGGTATGTGTTGGGGTCGCCTTGTATTGTGAAGTGTATGGTTTTTCCTTGGAGGGGTTTGTTGTTGTGTCCAGGTGCGTTGTCGGTTAATGTAGCAGTTATGGTTACAGTATCATCCCAGTAACCCGTTGCCTGGTTTACAATGATTTTTGTAGGTGTAGATTTCACGTTAAGTGAGGTGGTGTTGGTTGTTCCCAGATAGATAAGATCTTGCGTAAAGGTAACAACAATGGGATAATTCCCACTGTTTAAGGGTATACGGTATGGTTTGGTTGCCACTCCAAATTCATTAGTAAACGTACTACCTATATCCTCTCCATTGACTTTGAAGTTCACCTCTTTATTCTGCAAAGGCCTATTATGCCCAGTATCAGTAAGAGTGGCTTGCAAGTTAACAGTGTCATTCCAGTACCCTTCCACTGCATTAACAGTGACATTAGTTGGAGTAAACTTCACATCCAAATAATCAGTATCCTCACTGCCCAAATACAGACTATCCTGCACGAATTCTCCAAAAATAGTGTAAGTATTCGGATAAAAAGCAACATTATAAGCTAAACTAGCAACTCCATTTGCATCAGTCACTGCACTGTTCACAAAAGCATCGTTAACTTTGAAATATATAGTTTTCCCACTAATCGGAGTGTTATAGGCAGTGTCCATCAATTTAGCGGTGAGTGTCACCTGATCATTAGTGTAACAATTAACCGGGTCAACAATGAGTTGGGTGATGGTGAACACATTTCTAGTGGTATTTATGGCATTGTTGGTTTCATTAAATTCAATTACCTCATTTTCAGGATCAACCAGCACTTCCAAAATGTGTGAACCCGGACCAGCAGGCTTCCAATCAAAAGCCAAGCCATAATAAGTTGTTTTACCAGCCAGGCCAGTTATCCTTTTCCTATCAACTTCATTGCCGTTATCTTTTAAAATAACATAAAAACCAGTAGGAGTGCTATCAGTCCCATCATTGGTTACATCCACATATACTTTATAATTGTACATGGTGTAGGGATTGGAAGGAACAACCAGGTTGGATGGAATAAGATCCACCGGATTAGGGATGGTTATAGTTGTGTTAAGAATTTGATTGTGTAAAGTGGCTTCAACAGTTGACAATCCACCTTCAACAAAACCAGCAGTATAAGTGGTAATGGCTATCCCATTTAGTGTGAAGACTATGGCCGGATTAACACTACCTTTATGGTCACTTTCAAAAAGAACACTTAAACCATCAGGTATGTGGCCACCAGTTAAAATACCACCACCATTTACATGGTTGAAATTGGCAGTCACCGTACTGGTCTCCCCAGGAGAAATAATAGTAGGCAAGGCACTTAACTGCATCACAATCCATTGATTATAGTTCACAGGCCCCTCTATATCACCAGCAGGATCGTTATTATATCCCCACCAGTTTTTAACGGCATTAACAGGAAAATCAAAAGCAGATAAGGTATTCCCAGAATCGGCAGTGTTGTTAAAAAAGGCATTGAAGTTGAGGGTACCAATGGATGTGGAGATAGCACCACCAGCACCAGACCCGAATTCAGTAACTTGTTTGGCCACATTATTGGTGAAAATGCTGCCAGTAACAATCAAGGTATCATCATCAAACCCATCAGTAAATATGGCACCACCAGAATCTGCAGTGTTCCCATTGAAAATGCTATTAACAATATTCGCCTTACCATTATTAAGGATAGCACCACCTACATTCACAAGTGCAGTGTTATTGTTGAAAACACAATTATTAATGGTAGTAGTTCCCATAATATTGAAAACAGCACCACCACTGGACTCAGCAACGTTACCAGTGAAAATACAGTTATTTAAGATGGAATTTCCATTATCACTAGTGAAGATTGCACCACCGCAATCGGCATAGTTTTGATTGAAACTGCTCCCAGTAACAGTCATCAAATAATGGTTAATAATAGCACCACCCATACCCTCACCCAAATCCTGTGTATTAACAGCGTTATTATTGAAGGTACAATCCGTTATCGTTAAAGAAGCAAGATTATTATTGAAAATTGCACCACCACTATCACCCCCAAAATTGTCAGATAAAGTACAACCTTTTAACTTAAGATTACCATCATTTTCGATACTGCCTCCCAGATTATGAATAGTATCATCAACAGCACCATTACGTAGAGTTATATTAAATATGTTAACTGTGGCCGTAGACTTAATTGTGAAGATACGGTTTAATTGTTGGGCGTCAATAATTGTACCAGCTTCACTTTGACCCTGAATAGTCATACTCTTACTGATGGTTATTCCCCGGTTATTCGTCCCGTTATAAACACCATCTGCAATGTAAACTGTCCCACCAGCTGAAACTTTGGAAACACCCTTACTAACCGATAAATACGGGTTATCAATAGTACCAGTACCGGTGGCATCGTTCCCAGTGGTGTTCACATAGATGTCAGCTGCTGACACTGCTCCAGAAAAAACCAATCCAAACATTAAAACCAAAGATATAAACAATAGCTTCTTTTTCATCTTAAAATCCCTCGCCCAACATTTTTTTTTTTAAACCTCGAAATCTTACCACAAAAATATATTGTGATGGCCTTAAATAGAAATTCACATTTGTAGTATGGTTTATCTCATCACAATATTATTAAGATTCAAAGGATCCATTGTGAATCGCTTCACAGCGGCCCACAACACCAACGTAGCATTTAACAATTTTTTTTATCATCATCAATTTTCATCTTAATAAGTACTATTTAATGAGTAATTATTGCCGCATCTTGTATATATTTTATACAGTAATATGTATCCTCCCAGAAAAAGTTCTTGAAAAATATACAGAATATGGATGAAAATAAACTCATATTCTATGTTATAGGATGAAATATAAGTTTATAATGTGAATTAGTTAATTTTAACATGTTTTAATTATTCTGCACTGGTTTAGAACCTTGATAAATCTTGGTAGTTTAAAAAAAAACTACTAGTATAAGAAAAACTAAAAAGATAGTGAGTAAATCAATAATTACTTAAAATATGATATTACAGTTTGCAATTCAAAATCCCAGTCTAGTGAAACAGGAACCTTCCATAGTTAAAGATTCTTATTACTAAAAATTTTTATAACTATTGAAATTAACTATAATGTCAGAGATATGTTACTGTTTATTAATCAAAATCAGGTTAGAGTTTAAAAAGATGAAAAAAATAGCCATTTTTGCAGGATACTACCCACCAACCATAGGGGGTTACCCAAAAAATGTTCACGAAATAGCCCGAAGACTGGTAAAAAGAGGATACCAAGTCGATGTATATACCTGCAATGTAGATGGCTCACCCACCCAAGAACAAGTGGACAAGGTAAACATATTCAGACTACCCACCTGGAATGCACTGGGAGGAGTATACCCCATCCCCAAACCCACCCTAACAACCATCAAAACCATATACCGATTGTTACGAACAAACTACCATCTATTCAACATCCAAACCCGCTTCTTCTTAATCTGTGCCCTGGGATGGTTTTTAGCAGTGATAAAATTCAAACCACTAATATATATGGAGAGAGGATCAGTACACAGCGTGGTGGACAACCCCCTGGTAAACCTCATAAGCATCACCTACGATCACCTATTCGGATTACTAATAACCCAAAAAGCCGTAGTAAATATGGGAGTCTCATCAGCATCCGCCCAGTTCATAAAACACTTAGGCGCAAGAAACCCCATAGTAATGCCCAACGGAATAGACATGGCCCTATTTAAGGATAATAACAACCCACACACCAAGAACCCGGACCAACCAGACAAAGATAATAAAACATTCTACCAGGACCCAAAAACATCCCACAAAGATACAAGTTCAACACACGAAGATAAGATCGTTATAACATTCATTGGCAGGATAGTATATGCAAAAGGTGCGCAGGATTTAATATCCGCACTCAAAGACAACAAATCCAATTTCAAACTCCTGATAGTTGGTGACGGACCATACAAGGAAGAGTTAGAAAAGATAGCCAGTGAACACCAATCTTTGAAGGGTAAAATAGAATTTTTAGGATATAAAACAGGTAAAGAAATCCCGAGAATATTAAAACAAACTGATATATTTGTCAACCCATCCTATTCTGAAGGGTTACCCACATCAGTCATGGAAGCATGCGCTGCCGGATGTGCCACCATAGCCACCGATGTAGGAGGCACTAATGAAATCATACTGGACCAGATCACAGGACTCTTATACACACCACACGACTGCCAGGAATTACAAGAAAAACTCAACTACTTAATCGAAAACCCCACACTAAGGAAAAAATATGCCCACAAAGCCCAATCATACGTTGAAAAAGAGTTTTCATGGGATAAAATCACCAACAAATGGATAGGTCTAATCGAAAACGTTTAAAAATATATAAAAGAATGTTTCACAAATCAAGTACCAAAGGTGAATGTTTCACAAATAATTCTTTTAAACATATTAATTCTAATAACATAATCACCTTAAACCGGCATATACCTACAAAATAAGGCCATTTTAATCCATTTTTTTTAAAAAAAAATAGTACTTAAGATTTAAACGAGGACCGATCATGGGAAATATCCAAAAATTCATCAACCTGCGAAGATGCATGAAAAACCAGTGGCTGAAAACAAGCCAACTGGAAAAATTACAATTCAAAATGCTCAAAAGCATCCTGAACCATTCCTACAAAAACATCCCACTATATCACCAGAAATTCAAAGAAGCCGGCCTATACCCTGCTGATATCAAATCATTGGAGGATATGAAAAAAATCCCCATCACCACCAAACAGGACATCAAAGACCACTATCCCCAGGAAACCATAGCCAGGGGAGTTGACACCACAAAATGCTGGAAACCACACACCAGTGGCTCCACAGGAAAACCATTAACCATGGTCTACTGCTCCCGGGATGAAGATTACCAGAAAGCAATAGCCCTCCGACCCAACCTGGCCTGTGGACAGAAAATACGCGACAAATGGGCGGTGATCACCGCATCCTACCAGGCAAAACCCAAAAAATGGTTCCAGAAACTGAGAATATTCGCACCAGAATACATCTCCCTATTTGATGAGGTTAACCAACAAATATCCTTCCTGGAAAAATTCAATCCCAAAATCCTAGACGGATATGCCACTTCCATCTTCCTTTTAGCAAAAAAATTGCAGGACCAAGACCATCCGAAGATCAACCCCAAAATAATCTTCGTAACCGCAGAAATGTTAATGGAAAACATGAGAAAAACCATAGAATCAACATTCCAACAGAAAATATACGACCAGTTCGGATGCGTGGAGCTGGGCAGAACAGCCTGGGAATGTCCAGAACATTCCGGATACCATATGGACATGGACTCGGTATTTATGGAATTTATAAAAAACGGAGAAGAAGTCAGTCCAGGGGAAAGGGGTGAAATCATATACACCGGCCTGTACAACTATACAATGCCCCTTATCCGATACTCCATTGGAGATGTGGCCATCCCCAGTGATGAGAAATGTAACTGTGGCCGGGGCCTCAAGTTAATGGAAAGTGTAGAGGGAAGGAAAGATTCATTCATACAAACACCAAGTGGAAAAATATACTCCCCCATAATCTGGACCATAATACTCAGACCATTCTCCCAGATAAACCAGTTCAAAGTCACCCAGGAAAAAATAGACCACATAACCATTGAAATCGCAAAAACGAAAGACTTCACAGATGAAACATTAACCGCAGTCAAAGAAAGAATAGACCAATACCTGGGCCAAGAGGATGTCCATTTTGAATTTGTCTTGGTGGATGAAATATCCCGGAAAGGTAATAAGAAACTCAAATCAGTTGAATCAAAACTTAAGATAAAATTGAACTAAAACTGAGATATATATATCGGGTGGTATAGCCAATTGAAAATATTAATCTGCACATCAGAATATTACCCCCAGGGTTCTGGAATCGCTAATGTGGCCTACAACGTAGTTGAAAAGCTAAAAAAAAAGGGAATAACCTGTGAAGTCTGCTCACCAGTAGGGCCGGACATAAAGCTGGGATCCGAAATTAAATACGGACGCCTTAGCCTTTTAAGATTCTGGAACAAAGTCCAGAAACAGTTCAAAGATTCCAGTCACAATTATGATATTGTATGGCTGCACAATCCACTATTTATTGGTAAGATCCCCTTTGACAATTGTCTGGTCACAGTCCACACCACACCCCATGGACAGGTGGCTAGAAAAGTGTACCCCTGGCACCTTCATCTTTACAAAAAAATGGTATCATACATTGATGGATACTGTCTGAAGAAATTCAAAAAAGACACCTACTTCACAGCAGTCGACCCCACAGTCAGCACTGAAATGGTGAAATTAGGAATTCCCAGAGACCATATCCAATACATACCCAATGGTGTAGATATAGACCTGTTTAAACCGAGAAAAAAAGAGTCACTTAAACAGGAATTGGGCCTTCCCCTGGATTGTGAAATCATCTTAAGCTATGGTCGCATCAGTGATCAAAAAAGGCCAATTGAGTTAATCGAACTTTTTGCACAGACTGGTGAGAAAATTGATAACACCATCCTGGTTTTTGCCGGAGATGGAGAACTCCTTCCCCGGGCCCGGAAGATGGTAGAAACCAAAAACCTCAAGAACATCAAATTTTTAGGATACATTGACCATAAAAAGGTGGCCCCTAAGCTTCTTTCAGCATCTGATTACTACATACTGATCTCCAAATATGAGGGACAACCCTTAACCCTGTTAGAGGCAATGGCATCTGGACTCAAATGCATAGTTTCAGACATACCCAACCTCAAGATGATCATAGACGATGCAGAATGTGGAATAAGCCTGGATATTCAGGGGGACAATGTGTCTAGTCAGATTGCAGAATATTTAGAATCAGACAACTTGCAAGATGCGAAAAATGCCCGGAGTTATGCAGTTGAAAATTTCGACTGGGAAATCATAGCAGATAAATATTTAGATGAATTTAAAAAGAGATTGTAATGTTCGGAAGAAGTTTGTGCTCTCCGGATAAATAGTATGTTAGGATAAGTACAGTGTTTTCCAGATAATTAGTATGTTAGTATGAATCTAGTGTTATCCGGATAATTAGAATGTTAGGATGAATTCAGTGCTTTCTGGATAAATCACAATGCAGTTATCTTCTTATATAAAAATGAATAGTTTTCATCTTGATTCTGGTGTTATATGAAAAAAAAGGAAATTCGACTGGGATTGGTATCCCCAATAATGGGTAAGGCGAATTTGAAGCCTTTTAAGAATCTGACTAAACTGATTAAACCATTATCCAAATCTTTAAGTGTGGTAAGGGTTTATGATGAATCTTTAAAAGGCATCACTCAGGAAGATGCCCTTTTCCACCAGAAACAGGATAATTTCATCACTCAAATTATTTATTATTTAGTGGTTCAGCTGAAAATTAGCCACAGACTACACTCCTTATCTGGTGACGTGGATGTTTGGATTTTTTATCTGGGCCATAAAATGCTAATCCCCATGATCACCGCTAAACTGTTGAGAAAAAAGCTGGTCCTGATCATGGGTTCCTCCCCACAAGACACTAGGCTGGATTTCCCCTTAATCAGTCAACTGTTAATTAAATTTAACCTTTTCTTGATAGACCGGTTAGTTGTCTACTCCCCCAGCTTACTGGTAAACTGGAATATAGAAAAACACACAAAAAAGGTTAAAATAGCCAGACACCACTTCGTACAGTCTGAAGATCTGAAAATTAACGGAAAAGTTAAAGATAGGGATAACCTGGTGGCTTATGTGGGTCGTTTGAGTGAAGAGAAAGGATTTCATAATTTCCTGAAAGCCATCCCCCTGGTAAAACGTAGTGATCTTAACTTCATCATCTGCGGAGATGGTGATCTAATGGAAACCATGCAAAACTTTTTAAAAGAAAACAGTATAGACAACGTTCAAATCAAAGGATGGATACCCAACCAGAAATTAGCATCCTACATGGGCAAATCTAAACTGATTGTCATACCATCCTATACTGAGGGACTCCCTAACACCTTGTTAGAGGCTATGTCAACTGGAACTCCAGTACTGGCCACACCAGTCGGTGCAATTCCGGACATAATTACCAATGGAGAAAATGGTTTCCTAATGGATGACAATACTCCTGAAACCATAGCCAAAAACATAGAAAAAGCATTAAGCAGTGATAACTTGGATGAAATCGCCACTAAAGCATTTGAGGATCTTTTAACAAATTTCAGTTACCAAAAAACGTCCAAGGATTGGGAAAAAGTCATCAACTCCTTGAAAAGCTAGTATTAATTTTTGTCCTGATTTTTTGTTAGGCGGGATATGGTGTATAGATATTTCCCACTGGTAGTTTTTTTGATATCATCCACAAAATCCCATTCTATTGTACAGTCATCTCCCATAACGGTTTTCAATTTATGGTTAACTTCTTTAATGTAATCTGATGGGATTTCTCCTTCAGGCACCACCCTCATTCTAAGTTCATTGTAGTCTTCCTGTATTATCTGGAATTTTCTTATGTATCCCTGGTTGCAAACCACACCGATCATGTGGATGAAAAATTCGCCAGGAACCTTGCTCCCATCTTCAAGTGTGAACTGGTCAGTTATCCGGCCAGTAACGCTTTCCAGTGTCGGCAGATAACTCCCACATTCACAGGTCTCCGGACCTAAAACTGCCATGTCCCCGATTTCATAACGGATGAGGGGCATGGAATAGTTGAAAAGGTTGGTCACCACAATTCTACCTTCTTCCCCTTCCTTCACTGGATTGTTATTATCATCAAGCACTTCACATTTAGTGTAGAAGGGGAAATAATGGAGGAGGCCTTCTTGGCATTCCCCTGCTAGGCTGGCTATTTCTCGGGAACCATAAAAATTATAGACCTTAGTTTTCATGACTTTCTCAATCATCTCCCGCATTTGGTTGCGGAGGGGTTCGGCTGTGCTCACCACATAGCGTGGAGAATAGATCTTCTTATGGTTTTGGTCCAGGTATTTGGAAAAATCATAGAGGGAACTGGCATATCCTCTTATAATTTCAGGTTTGAAAGAATTAATGGTATCTGCATATCGGTCCATGTCTTGAGCTTTCATTTTGAAACTGTTGAGGAACTGGGCATTGTTCACCCAGTTGGCGAATCTTCCAGAGAAGTTCCGGTGTTTCATCAGCAGATCCCTTTCTGATCCCCATAGAAGAATTTTTTTAGCGGCAAAGCCATTAATATCTAAGATGTTCTGGTAGTAGTAGAAGTTAGTGGCATTGGCCCATAAAGTGTAGGGTTGGTCTTGAATGAATCTGAGGGGTTCTCCAGTGGAACCTCCCGAGGTATTGTAAAAACAGCCCCTGGTTTGGGCATCGACTGATGTGATGTTTTTAAGTTGGGATCGTATTATGTCCTTGGTGAGAACTGGTATTTGGCTGAAAACCTCCGTATCAGTCACTTTTTCCAGGTCAATGTTTTTTAGAAGATCTTTATAGTATCTTGAATTTTTGGATGCGTGAATCAACAGTTCCTCTAATCTTTTATCCTGAAATCTGTCTAATTCTTCCTTATTTCTTATTTTATTGATCTGTTCATACTGTGATTGGAAAGATTTCCCGGTCATCTTAAGATAAAACTCTTTCACATCATATTTATTCATGAAAATTCCTCTAAAAATCTGATCTGACTTCACCAACCAATAGGAGGGTTTTTGTATATAAATTCCTGATTAACAGCCCCATGGGATAATCTTCATTTGCAAGTTAGGGGGTTTGTCTTCTTTTTTAACTTTTAGGTTTGTCTTAGAATCTTTTTTAATCAGTTCTATCTAATATTTCTGATAGTCCTTGGTTGATATCCACTAATGGTTCCCATCCTAATATTTTTTTAATCCGCTTTACATCGGCGATGGTGTTCATAATTTCATTTTTTCTCCTTTCACCAGTATAACTTATTTTAACAGATTTACCAGTTAATTCCACAATTTTATCTGTGATTTCCTTTACACTGTAACTTTCGCCAGATCCAATATTAAATATGTTAGTTGCACTGTTTTTGAGTTTACAAACCTTCAAAAGAGCATTTACAACGTCAGATAAATATATGAAGTCCCTTTTTGGTTCAGGGTCCTTAAGCTCAATTTTCCCAGTTTTTAATTGGTTGATTATGGATGGTATTAAAAAGTTTTCGTTTTGCCCTGGTCCATAGATGTTAAATGGCCGGAAAACAACACAATTCAGGCCGAAATCCCGGCTATATGCTTCACATAACTCTTCAGTTATTAGTTTACTATGGGTGTAGGGGTTATTGGGATTGGTGGGATGATTTTCATCTATAGGGAGATATTGTGGGGTTCCATAAACATAAGAGCTCATGGTAACGATTTGTTCTGCATCCACTAATCTTCCCAGTTCCAACATATTCAGAGTACCACCAACATTCACGTCATACGTTTTTTTAGGATATTCAAAGGAGTAGGGGACAAAGGTTAGAGCTGCAAGGTGGTATATGGTCTGAAAATCGTCCAAATCCTTTATTTTATTCCAATCCCTTATGTCAATCCTCCTACCCTGGTCTTCTTCTAGAATGGTAACTTCATTATCGTATTTTTCCAAGGTTCGAACTAACTCTTGTCCTATAAATCCTTTATGGCCGGTTACCAGCACTTTTTCGCCTTTAAGCAACATCTAAAGCCCCTTATCTGGGAACAACTTATCATATATGTCATCAAATTCATGGTTTGCTTGCTCGTAATCGTCATGTCGTCCTATGTCCAGCCAGTAATCATCAAAAACATAGCCGTTCACTGGTTCTTGGTTACTTATCAGTTTAGTGATGAGCTCTGGAAGGTCAAAATATTGCTTATCTTCCACATAACCTAGGACATCCGGTTCAAATATGTATATTCCCATACTTACCAGGTAATCGATTACTGGTTTTTCAGTGTATTTCTGGATATGGTTTTGGTCATCAATTTCGGTCACACCAAAGTCGATGTTTACCACCCTCTTATTCAGGGCAACAGTCCCAATATTTCCCCGGCTTTTATGATAATCTACCAGATCTGAAAAATCGAGGTTGGTTAAGACATCACCATTCATCATCAAAAAAGGCTCATTGATCATGTCCTTAATCAGGCTTAAGGGTCCGGCTGTTCCCAGTGGTTTTTCCTCCTTCACATATTCGATCTTCACACCATACTTGCTCCCATCACCAAAAAATGCCATGAAAAGTTCGCCCAAGTGTCCGATTGATAGGATTATTTCATCAAACCCATAATATTTCAATTGTTGAATCACAATTTCAAGTATGGCCTTATCTCCAATGGGCATTAATGGTTTGGGGATGGTGGTTGTGTAGGGCTGCAATCTACGCCCTTTCCCTCCGGCAAGAACTAAAGCTTTCATTTATTCACCTGTTATAAATTTCTGGCTTGTACAGATCTCTATTCGAGGCAATCCAGTTGATGGTTTCTGTAAGACCTTTATCCAGGGACTTAGTAGGGGTCCAATTCAACAATTCACCTGCTTTAGTGTTATCACACCATAAACGTTCCACTTCACTATTTTTCGGACGTAAACGGGATGGGTCCTGTTTTATTTCCACGTCCCGTCCGATTAGGCTGATTATTTTCTGGGCTAAATCTCCAATTGATATTTCAAAATTGGAACCAACATTGATGACTTGTCCAACTGATTTAGGTGATTTTCCTATTTTTATGAAACCTTCAACCAGGTCTTTAACGTAAGTGTAGTCTCTGGTGGGTTCTAGTGATCCTAAAAAGATTTCATCCTTGGTGAGTGCCTGGGAGATTATGGTCGGGATAACAGCTCTTAACGATTGTCTGGGGCCGAAAGTGTTAAATGGTCTTATGGTGGCAACTGGTAATTCAAATGAAAGGTGGAAACTTTCAGCTAATTTATCCGCACCTATTTTACTGGCAGAATAGGGTGATTGGCCTTGAAGGGGATGAGATTCGTCTATGGGAACATATTGGGCTGTTCCATACACTTCACTGGTTGAGGTGTGCACGATCTTTCTAACCCCACAGTCCTTGGCAGCCATTAAAACGTTAAATGTGCCCATTATGTTAGTTTCAACATTCTCCCTAGGATGCAGGTAAGAGTAGGGAATGCTGATTAAAGAAGCTAAATGGAAAACCACATCCACGTCCTTGGTTACCTGGCGCAGGGCATCGTAATCTTTCAAGTCACCGGATGTTACTTCAATGTTATCTAATTGTTCTTCAGACAGGTATTCTAACATTCCCCAGTCATTTCTGGAGTTGTACCTAACAAATGCCTTTAAATTAACACCCAGTTCAATCAGGCGTTCGGTCAGATGACTGCCTATAAAACCACCAGCACCGGTTATTAATACGGATTTACTTTTTAAGTTAATAATATCGCACTCCTATTCCACTCATTATGAATTTATTCAAAATATAACTTCTAAATAAGCATTTGACTATTAATTCTCCTCATAAAAATACTCGATTGGTCAGTGTAATAAATAATATGTTGTGTGTAGATATAAAGACATTTCTGGTTAGATTGTCTGTGTAAGCCGTTCTATTAGATTGGTTAAATTTTCTTCCTTTCTTTCTTTATTAAATCGAGTTTTGATTCTTTCTCTGGCCTTTTTCCCATTACTAGAAAGTAAAGCTTTTTTAATAGCCTCAGCAGTTAATTGAACATCACCATATTCTGTGTAAAACCCGGTGTCCCCTATTGCAACTGGTATCCCATATCTATTGGTGCCAACAGGCACACATTCACATAGCATGGCCTCGCAGACTGCAGTTGGTAATCCTTCTCTCATACTTAGCTGACAGTAAACTTTGGATTTCTGATACAGTGCTAAAAGTTCTTCAAAGCTTAAAGGACCGACAAATTCAACATTGGAAGGTGCATTTTTTTTAATCTTTTCCAGTGCCTCACCAGTAACGCCATTAACTACAAACCTGGTGTCTGGCAATAGTTCAGCAGCTTTAACAAAGGTGTCAATACCTTTAAGTTTTATCCGTTCATATTTTTGCACTAAGCCAACAGTTAACACCATATCCTCTTTTTCTCCATTGCTTTGGAAGGTATCATAATCAAAGCCAGTGGGGATTATTTCAAAATTATTCCCATCCACACCATAGTTTTCCATAGCCTCATTTTTTAGTATTTCAGTAAGGGCAATGATCACATTAGAGTTCTCAAAAACATATTTCGTTTTTCGAGCTGTTTTAGGGTTGTTTAGAAAGCCGTAGTTAAGTTCTTTGATTTTAGCTACTTCCAGACCCCCAATAACTACCACTGATTTTTTCTTGAAAAGTTTTGACAACTTCACCGATAAGAAGGAATGGTCTCCTGCAAACCATGAAAATGCAATATCTGCCCAGATAATTCCGGTAATCATATTAAACAAGGTTTTAAAAGTTTTCACCGGATCTTTCTTGTTGAGACTGAAATCTACTACTTTAACCTTGAATTTTTTCTGGAGAATGTCTAAATCGTTTTGAATAAATGATGATGGCCATAATCGGATGAAAAGAATTTTCACTTGTTTTTCTTTGGAATCCATAGATCCTACCTCTAATTAAGACTGAGATTTTGCTGTGTTTATATAATGTGAACATCTATAATGTGAACATCCACGGGTAATGTTTCTGACGCGTGGGTTCATATTATTACTATTATAGGGAGCTTATTGATCCTGAAAAATATTGGTTAATTTCTCTATTTAATGGGTGGTTGTTGTATTTTAGAATTTTGGTTGGTTTTTTCTTGTTTTGTGGGTGGTTGTTGTTTCTAGAACATTGGCGAATTTCCTGGCCATTCCTTTTTGGCTGTATTTTTCAATTTCTCCGGCCAATCCAATGTATTCTACTTTCCCATTAGTTTTGTATTCCTGGTAGTAAGTTTTTATCTGGTCTTTAATTTCATCCGTGGTTGATAAGTGCATTCCAGCTCTTGTTTCAATCAAAAGTTGACTCACAACATCTTTACATGGTCCTACTGCCAGGATTGGTCTTTGGGCTGCTAAGTATTCAAATATCTTCCCGGTGTATATTCCTTTTTCTTCACATTCAGTCCAGTCAAACAATAACAATAATTGTGATGATCGTTGTTTTTTAATTGCCTTGTTCCTGGGGATCAGGCCATTAATATTTACTACACTTCCTAAATCATGGTTTTTAACACTCTCACCAATCATATCATTCATGTGTTTCCCATAAAAATTTAATTCAAAATCATCAGTGTAGATCGTTCCCTCTTTTATTAACTCATTTAAAGCCTTAAATAGTGTTTCAGTATCGTTTCTTTCAGGGTAGATAGTTCCAGTAAATGTTACTGTGAATTTGTTTGCAGGTTCAAACGTTAAACTGGTTTGGTCCGGATCAAACCCATTAGTAACAACATGGATATTATCTCTTGGAAAATTCATTGCTAACTTATTTTTAAGAGCTTCAGAAACAGTGATGATAGCATCGGCATTGTTTAATACTTTTTTTTCCAGTCTGGCATCGAAAAACTTCCTCACCCTGGAAAATGAATAAAAGTGGTTTTGGGTCCATAAGTCACGCATATCTGCAATAAAGGGAATTTCATACTCTTTTTTAAGGTCATTGGCTATCAAGTGGCTGGTAACTGGTTTCGAAGAACTGATTATGGCATCAAAGTTTTCGTTATTTAACAAGTTTCGCCCTGCTCTCATGGCTGGTTTGTACCAATTTTTTTCTAGATCAGGGTAGGCGAATATATCCATCCAGAGTTTAAGGAAAAAGTCAACAGTGTTCGTATTCTTTTTCACTCCCCCATCACTTAACTGGCTTTTAATGGGCTGATTTTTTTTGAATTTTAATTTTTTTTTCCATTTTTCCAATAAATCCTGGTATTCTGTTTCAATTATTCTCTGATTGGGGTCACTATCTTTATCTATTTTCACGGTTAAAATGGTGGGTTCCCATCCATATTCAGGGAGGTATTTGGCTAAACCATTCAAACGGACCGATCCGATGGCATTTTTTTTATAACTAAATGCTATTAATAAGACTTTTTTCATATACTGTGCACCAAAATATTAGATCCTAATGAGGGGTTATGAAAAGATCATTTTAGACTCACTCATTCTTAAGGGGGGAATTACTATTTATAAACTTAAAAACTCAACTATCGAGTGTGAAAGGTTAATTCTGATATTAGGTCTCAGGGTTTAATCACAAACCAGATGTGATTATTTATTAATATTAATTAGATGTAATTTCTAATATATTCATATTCTACATGGGATTAAAGGTTGTGCATATGAAAAAGAACATTGCAGTTGTTGGTAGTGGCTATTGGGGTAAAAACTTGGTGAGAAATTTTCACGAATTAAACGCCCTTAAAACTATTTGTGATCTGGATGAAGACGTGCTCACACAGTTCCAGTCACAGTATCCTGGAGTGGAGACAACACAGTCCTTCCAAAAAATTTTGGATGATGACCAGATTGAGGGAATCATCATTGCCACCCCAGCAGCGTTACATTTTAAAATGGCAAAAGAAGCCCTGAATCATGGGAAAGATGTTTTTGTTGAAAAACCTCTCTCACTCCATATTGAGGATGGGAAAAAGTTGGTTAAAATTGCCGGAGAAAACCAGAGGATATTGATGGTGGGCCATATTCTCCATTATCATCCTGCTATAATTAAACTGAAAGAGATGATCAGTCAGGGTGAGTTAGGGAAAATACAGTACATATACTCTAATCGACTGAATTTAGGGAAATTCCGGACTGAAGAAAACATATTATGGAGTTTCGCACCCCATGATATCTCAGTTATTCTCATGCTACTGGGGGAGATGCCAGTGAACCTATCCTGTCACGCTGGAACCTATCTTAATCAAAACATTCCCGATATCACCATGACCACCATGGAATTTCCTGGAGAAGTCAAATCTCATATCTTGGTTAGCTGGCTTCATCCCTACAAAGAACAGAAGTTGGTGGTTGTTGGCAGCAAGAAGATGGCTGTTTTTGATGATGTGTCTGAAAAAAAACTATCCTTATATCCCCATGAGATTGAATGGGTTAATCAAATCCCAGTACCCCATAAAAAAGATCCTGAATTTGTGGAAATCGAAACCAGTGAACCATTGAAAGAAGAGTGTAAACATTTCTTAAACTGCATCCAAACACGAGTCCAACCCCGGACTGATGGAAATGAGGGTTTGAGAGTTTTAGAGGTTTTAGAAAAATCTCAATTATCATTTGAAAATGATGGGGAAAATACGAAGATAGGGGAAGAATCGTACTATGTTCATCCCAGCTCCTATGTTGATCAACCCTGCCAAATCGGTGATAAGACCAAAATTTGGCATTTTTCACACATCATGGTTGGAGCTAAAATTGGTGCCGGATGCAATATTGGACAAAATGTTATGGTTGCCCCTGATGTTGTTATTGGGGATAACGTTAAAATTCAAAACAATGTTTCAGTATACACTGGTGTGGAAGTGGAGAGTGACGCATTTTTAGGGCCTTCAATGGTTTTCACCAACGTGGTCAATCCTCGCAGTTTCGTGTCTCGTAAAAATCAATTTAAAAAGACTTTAATAAAAAAAGGAGCCACAATCGGGGCTAATTCAACAGTTATTTGTGGTAATGAAATAGGCAAATACGCATTAATCGGTGCTGGTGCTGTTGTTACTAAAGATGTTCCTAACCATGCCATAGCTGTGGGAAATCCAGCTAGAATAACTGGCTGGATCTGCCAGTGTGGTTTGAAATTAAAATTCTCAGATGACAGGGCCATCTGCCAGTGTGGCCAGGAATATGAGAAAACTGATAATGAGGAATTGAGGAGAATCAAATGAATATTCCATTACTTGACCTAAAAAGACAGTACCAAACCATCAAAACTGAAGTTGATGCAGCAGTACAGGAAACAATCAGTCAACAAAGCTTCATCTTAGGAGACATCGTAGCAGACTTCGAAGAAGAAATAGCAAAGTATTGCGGTGTTAAAAATGCTATCGGAGTTGCCAGTGGAACTGACGCACTATTACTATCTCTACGGGCTCATAACATATCGGGTAAGGTTGTAACTTCTCCTTTCACATTTTTCGCCACTGCTGGTGCAATCTACAATGCGGGAGCAGTTCCCCAATTTGTGGATATTAGCCTGGAAACCTATAACATTGATGCGCTTCAAGTTGAGAAATTCATTAAAGAAAACCAGGGTATTAGTGGGATCATCCCTATCCATCTTTTTGGCCAGGCAGCGGAAATGGATCAAATAATTAGGTTAGCTGAGGAAAATGATCTGGTTGTGATCGAAGATGCGGCCCAGGCAATTGGAGCTGATTATCATGGTCAAAAAATAGGATCATTAAAAACAACTTGTTTCAGTTTTTTCCCATCCAAAAATTTGGGCAGTTTCGGTGACGGGGGGCTAATAACCACTAACGATGATGAATTAGCTGATAAAATCCGTGTATTAAGGGTGCATGGCTCCAAACCCAAATATTATCATCATGTTGTTGGTTACAACAGCCGATTAGATGCTGTACAGGCTGCGGTTTTAAGTGTTAAATTGAAATATCTGGATAAATGGTCCAGTAAAAGAATAGAAAATGCCCAGTTTTACAATAAATTACTGGGAAATATTGATGGATTAAAAACTCCATCCACCCTTCCTGATCAAAAACATGTTTTCAATCAATACACAATAAGAATTGGAGATTCCCGTAGGGATGAGTTACAAACATATTTAGAAGAAAAAGGTGTGAACACTGCAATCTATTATCCTTTACCTCTCCATTTACAGCCATGTTTTTCATTCTTAAATTATAAAAATGGAGATTTCCAAAATAGTGAACAAGCCTGTAATGAAGTATTATCATTACCTGTATTCCCGGAGTTAGAAAAGGAAGAACTGGAATATGTGGCTAGCTGTATTTTGGAGTTTTTCGAAAAATAATATTTTACTATCGTTATTTTTTGGTTCCTATTTTTCTTCCCACTAAGTTTTTCAATGTTCCTAAAATATCATAAATGATCTCTTTTTCTTCTTTATGCAGTGTTTTCAGCACGAAAGTGCTGGAAAGATACACTGCTATTCCCACTAAAACAGCTATAATTATCCGGTGAATGCTTGCAGAAAGGATGTATTGGATTATTAAAGCCATTATCATGCTGGATAATATTACTTTCACTAAAAAAACAGTATCTAATTTATATTTAACCTCTTTTCGGGCCCATAATAAGACTATTACTGAAAGTATCAGGTATGAAATCAGGGTTGCTATTGCTGCTCCGATTATGCCTATTAGAGGTATGAGGATGATGTTTAGGAGAATATTCATTGTACCTCCAATAGCGGTGATGATGGGTATGAATTTAGTTTTTTCCACCAAGGATATGATGAAACTGTTTATCTGGAATATTCCAAGGAATATGTATCCCACCGCCACATAGAATGTTAAAGCCCCGCCAATAACAAACTCAGAGGTTGTTAATATCTGTAATAATGGTTTGGAAAGCACGTACAATCCAATTGAACCGGGAATTGCAATAAATAGGAATATCTTAGTTGAATACTCTAAATAAAGCCTGACTTTACCTTTTTCATTGTTATCCCAGTATCTTGATACTACTGGGAATAGAACAAAACTTATGGGCATGTAAAAAGCGGTTATAATACTCCCTATATTGTAGGAGGCTGAATAAATTCCGGCTTGTGACAAACCTAAAAAAAAGGTTATTAAGTATCGGTCGCTTAAATTCAGGACCCATAGCAGTATTCCATTGGGAATTTGTGGGACACTGAATAAAATGAATTTTTTCAGACTTTTAACATTGGTTTTATCGAATTTTGGTCTTCTAAGGCCAGTATCTCTTTTTACAGATATTATCATTATCACGACAAAAATAAAATAGATGAGTAAATATACGCAGGTCATAAATTCCAAGGAGAAACCTAATGTTGCCAGGATAATCAAAGACGCAGTCATTAAAGTGTAACTAACCACATTTATTATGGACAACTGTTTAATTTTCCCCCTCGCCCTTAGATAGGTGAGGATGAAATCGAATAAGGAAGATGCTGCTGCGTATACAAAGGTCAAAATTACAAAAGTACCATAATTAGCGCTGTCAAACAATATTAACGATAGATTTGTTCGAAAAATAATTGATAAAATTAGGGCAGATAGGGATAGTGTGATTATTATACACAAGATATTGGCAAAGGATTGGCTGAGAACATCTTTTCTTTCCTCAGAAGCCAGATATCTTACCACAGCAGTTCCCAGGTGAAGCATCAGAATGGGTGTCAAAAATCCGACAGTAACGAGTATTTGATTCCACAGACCATATAACTCTGTTCCCAGATTTTTGGTGAGTGCAGGGATGGTGAAAAAAGCTAATAAGTATACCGCAACCCGATATAAAGATACCCAGCCCACGTCACCAGTAAATTTGATATAATCCTTTTTACTGCTATTTTCACTACCCATTTTATCTACCAATATTTGTATCAGTATGAATTCTGTTTAGCCAACATTTGCCTATCTTTAATTCTTAAATGTTTTCATGGAATTTCTATTAGAAATACACATTTTTTTTGGCAAAAAAAAATAAGCACTAAAATCCATTACTCTGATTTATAATACTACTTATCCTTTAAATTTAGTCCCTGATTTTTCATAAAACACCAATCATAGCATTATTTAACACCCACTTTTGCACTTAAAATCCATTAGATTTTTCTTTCACACTGGATGTGGTGTATACTATTTAGTGAGTTATACCTAGTTCATAGGAGCACCAGAACATCTCGGGTAACCTTAATCTAATTAGTAATCCGGTTGATCCGATAATGTTTCAGCAAGTCACCTAATAATAGTTCAATATGATTTTCATCTCCCTTTATTGTCAGGTGGGGAAAAACCAATTGTGGGGGAATAAAATAAAACTTTCCTCTTTTTTCCAATGAAACTGCCAGGGAAGATATATTTTTAGATTTATATCAATCATCTATTAGTATGCCAAAAGATTTTAAAACTATAATCTCCAGTGGTTATTAGCTTATCAATAACATTAATAAATGCAAAGATTAAAATCAGTAAATGTTTCCATATGAATTCTAATTATTCATATTTTATGATTTTGTTAACCAAACCAGAGAAAAATTAGTACTGATTAACCATAATTTTTATTCTGCTAATGCGGGAGTTTTATTCTGTTAAGGAGGGCAAAAATAACATGATCGGAACAGTTTCAGTAATCGGTGCCGGTAGTCTGGGAACGGCAATAGCCCAACTAGTATCAAACAATGCAGAACAGGTTTTCCTCCACGCCAGGAGGAAAGAAGTCATCCAGGACATACAGAAAACCCACCGAAACCTGCAATACTTTCCCAACATCCCACTTTCACCTAAAATCATAGCTAAATATAGATACAAATCCGTCTTTGACCCGGAGATAATCTTTTTCTGCGTACCCTCCTCTGCAGTACGTGAAGTTTCTTGTGAAGTTAAAAACTTAATAAACCCAGAAACTGTTCTGGTAAGCACAGCCAAGGGAATAGAACACCCTTCCGGGAAAACCATGAGTCAGATAATATACGATGAAACCGGGAAACATCCAGTAATACTTTCTGGCCCCAACTTTGCATCAGAAATTGTTTTAAACCAACCAACAATCACCACCATCGCCTCAAACACCACTGAAGACCTTGAAAAGGTTAAAAATGTTTTAACTACTCCTGAATTCCTTGTTGATACGGTTAGTGATGTGGTTGGAACTGAACTGTGCAGTGTCCTCAAAAACATCAACGCCATTGCCTATGGAATCTGTGAGGGGATGAACCTCAATGAAAACGCCAGATTCGCAGTGTTAAACAAAAGCTTCCAGGAAACCAAAACCATAGTCGAGGGTTTGGGTGGAAACCCAGATACTGTTGATGGCTACTGTGGGCTGGGAGACATGGTACTCACCTCAACCAGTAACCAGAGCAGAAACCACACCTTAGGAATACTGTATGGTCAGAGGATCACTGTGGATGAAAAATCGTCCAGCATCCTCTTTGAAGGGAAAAAATCAGTAATGGCCATAAAAAAGTTGTGCCAAGAAAACAGTATAAAATGTGACATCTGCCAATTTGCAGATGCAGTTTTGAATCATCAAAAATCGCCAGAAACAGCCTTCCAAGAACTCTGGGGGAAAATGTTATAATGATAGCCGTAATACTTGCCGCGGGCATGGGAGAAAGACTGATGCCCCTCACCAAGGACATACCTAAAACACTACTCAAAATAAACCAGCAAACCATAATGGAAAAAATGGTCATAAACTGTCTGAAAAATGGTATAAGAGAATACATGGTGGTTGTTGGTCACTTCAAGGAAAAAGTAGTGGGTGAATGTAGTAAGCTCGCCGAAAAGTATGATATAACCTTTACCATAGTTGAAAATAGTAATTATTTCAAAACAAACACCGGAGTATCAACTCTCCTGGCAGTAAAACTACTAAAAAATAAGGATTTCATCATCATCAATGGAGACAATGTTTTCGATGAACGAATACTGACAAAACTCCTAAAATCAAACACTACCGCCATGATCATCGACAACTACAAAAAGTTAAACCAGGAATCTTTTAAAATAATTATAGAAGGCTCCATAATTAAGGACATGGGTAAACAAATTGATATCCCAGCTTCTAGTGGAGAATTCATTGGCATATCCAAGGTGGCCAAGGATGATGTGAAATTGTTTACCAAGATTTTAAGTGAACTTACCAGCCAAAACCCACAACAATACTATGATATTGCCTTTGTCAAGCTGAGCCGGAAATCAAAAGTTGAATTCGTTTTCACCAACAGCCTAAAATGGACTGAAATCGATGATATTAATGACTTTAACCATGCAAAATCAATTTTTATAGAATAAAATATAAACCAATTAAAACACTGAAATTTTTAGACCACACCACCTTGAAGTTTGAACCGGTATAAATGTGACTCATCCTACAAGATAACTGGGAAAGCTTATGAGGTTTGAACAGGTATAACGGACTTATGAAACAAGATAACTGGGAAAGCTTATGGGGTTTGAACAGGTATAATGGACTTATGAAACAAGATAACTGGAAAGATTGTGGGTTTGAATAGGTATAATGTGACTTATTTAAGAAGATAACTGGAAGGATTATGAGGTTTAATTATGTATAATGAACTTTCTAATAAGATAACTGAGAAAAAAGCTAAAATATGTATAGTGGGATTGGGTTACGTTGGCCTGCCCACAGCCATATTCTTTGCCGAGAATGATTTTAACGTCATCGGAGTAGGAATCGATGAAAAAAAGCTTGAAATGATTAACCAGGGAATATCTCCCCTGGGTGAGCTTGGTTTAGATGAAAGACTCCGAGAAGTGGTGAAAAAGGGGAAGTTAACAGCCACACTTGACCTGCCAGGGGCAACCCGCCAATCCGATATCATCCTGCTCATTGTTCCCACACCAGTAACCAAATCCAAGGACCCCGATCTTTCCCATGTTATAGATGCCGGGAAAAAGGTATCTGAAGGATTGGGAAAGGGTAAACTGGTGGTATTGGAGTCCACAGTATATCCAGGGGTGACTGAAGAAGTACTACAGCCCATACTGGAAGAATCTGGTTTGAAGGCTGGCGAAAACTTTGGACTGGCCTACTGTCCAGAGCGGTATAACCCCGGGGATGATGCTCACTCCATAGAAAAAGTCGCCAGAGTGGTTGGTGGAATAACCCCTGAATGGGCTGAAATAACCCGTGAACTCTACCAATTCATTATCAAAGAAGATATAAAGGTTTTAAGGAATATTAAAACTTCCGAGGCTGCTAAGGTTATTGAGAATACTCAACGTGACTTGAACATTGCCCTGGTTAATGAGCTGGCCATGATCTTTGAGAAGATTGGTATCGATGTTATGGAAGTTATTGAGGGTGCCAGCACTAAATGGAACTTCAATGTTTACTACCCTGGAGGAGGGGTAGGAGGGCACTGTCTACCTGTAGACCCCTACTATCTGGTTAAAAAGGCCAAAGAACTTGGTTATCATTCCAAAGTAATAGCTGCCGGTAGAACCATCAACGATCACATGCCTCAACATGTTTTCGGACTGCTTTCAGATGCCCTGAATGATAATGAAAAGTCAGTTAAAAACTCCAAGATCGTTGTGCTTGGATTGTCCTATAAGGAAAATGTGGGTGATGACCGGGAGTCTCCATCTGAAGAACTCATCAATGAATTAGAACACTATCAGGCACAGGTCACTATTGTAGATCCTTACATCGAAAAAACACAAGTTTACGGTACCCTGGAAAGTGACCTTTACCTGGCACTGGAAGATGCTGATGCCATGGTACTCATGACTGCCCACCAGGAATTCAGGGATCTGGACTTTGAAAAAGCCAAGAAATTGATGAAAATTCCCATAATCGTCGATGCTAGGCGTATATACGACCCCGAAAACTTAAAAAGAATGGGATTCTTCTACAGTGGAGTGGGAGCAGTAAACAAATCCCATTAAAGCAGTAAACAAATCCCATTAAAGCAGTAAACAAATCCCATAAAAAATTCTTTTTTTTATTATTTCCCATTATAAAGGGGAAGATTTTATTATTTCCACTTATAATCTTATATTTTCTCATTTTAAAGAGTATTTCTCATTTTAAGATGGAAAACAATATATTTCCATTAATTTTCTATTTATGAGTTCGGATTTTCTATCTATGAGTTTGGTCCAATTATTTATTCTAAAATATTTGGAAATTCTTTTATTGTTAGTTTAACATAACTTTAATTATGTTTTGGTTAATTTTTGCCTGGTTAACAGCTCTTTTTGAATCTTTCACTGATGTTGCCAGTAAGAAGAGTCTGAAAAATGTTGATATGTATCTAACAGCCTTCTTCATACGATTTTCAGCATTTTTATTTTTAATCCCAGTTCTTTTCCTGGTAATTTTCTTGTGGGGCGTTCCCACCATTGGATCACAATTTTGGGTTGCCCTCCTGATTGGTGGATCACTGAACGTTCTTACCACTGTGCTTTATATGAAAGCTTTGAAGCATTCCGATTTATCCATCTCAGTTCCCATGCTGGCCTTCACACCTCTTTTTTTACTGGTGACATCCCCCTTGATTGTGGGAGAATTTCCCACACCCCTGGGACTGGTAGGTATTATCCTTATTGTTTCAGGATCCTATATCTTGAACATCAACGAATTCAAAAAAGGTTACTTAGCTCCCTTCAAGGCGTTGTTACAGGAGAAAGGCCCTAAATTGATGTTGATAGTGGCCTTTATATGGAGTATAACCTCGAATTATGATAAAATTGGTGCTGTGAACTCTTCACCCATCATATGGGTGGTGGCAGTCAATCTTTTTATTGCTATTTCCATTTTTCCCATACTATTAACCTCAAATAAGGATTACTTCCAGAAAAAAAGGTCATCTCTGGTAAAAGATGGAAGTTACTGGGAACTAATCAAAGCAAACAAAAACATATTACTCTTCACTGGCTTTTTAAGTGCTTTAACTATTATATTTCAGATTTATGCCATCACCTTAACCCTGGTGGCCTATGTTATTGCCATTAAAAGAACCAGTGTCTGTTTCGGAGTCATCTGGGGTCATCTCATATTCCATGAAAAGGGTGTGAAGGAAAGACTAACCGGAGCAGTTGTCATGGTTTTAGGTGTGGTTTTAATTATCTTATCCTGAAAATCCATGGTTTTAATTTGTGATTGTATTATTACATCATATAATCAAATTTTTTATGCACTTTCTCTAAAAATAAATTTATTTTAGTAAAAAAAGATGAATTTATTCATTAAAAAAGGATTCAACTTACTAAAAGATTTAAATCAAATTATAAGACTAAATAAAGGATTTAGCTTACTAAGGGATTTAAATCAAATTATTAAGACTTAATCAAGGGTTAAAATTAAAGGAAGGATCTAACTTAATCAGAAGATTTAAAGGAAGAATTCAACTACTCTTTTCAGGTCTTCTTTGAAATCTTCACTGGGCTGGTATCCATGTGCCTTTATTTTATCGATATCGGCCAGGGAGTGTTTCACATCACCCACTCGGGGGTCAGTGTATTTTGGGTTAACATCCTTTTCCAATAGTTCACCCATTATCCCCACCATTTCATTGAGGGTGGTTTTCCGGCCGCAGGCCACATTGTAAACTCCTTGCATCTTAGTTTCACAGGCCAAGATGTTAGCTTGCACCACATTTTTCACATAGGTGAAGTCTCTGCTCTGCTGGCCATCACCATAGATCACTGGTGATTCTCCCTTAATTATGGCGCTTATGAATTTGGGTATGACTGCTGCGTACTGGGATTCTGGGTCCTGTCGGGGGCCGAAGACATTGAAGTATCGCAGGGCAACTGTTGGCAGATTATAGATGTCGGTGAAGTTTTGACAGTACAGTTCTCCAGTAGCTTTGGTGGTGGCGTAGGGTGATTGGGGGTTGAGTGGCATGGTTTCTACTTTGGGGAGTACTGGTGTGTCTCCGTATACTGATGAAGAAGATGCAAATACCACTTTTTTCACACCACAATCCCGGGCAGCTATCAACACCTTCAAGGTCCCTGTCACATTTGTTTCATTGGAGCTTAGAGGATCCTTCACACTACGGGGAACACTGGGTAATGCTGCCTGGTGAAACACATAATCTGCACCCTCCATGATTTCATGAAGATCAACACTAGTTATACTATCAAGTGTTAGGCTTATATTGTCCAAGTCAAAGTTTACTATGTTCTGGTGTTTACCAGTAGACTCATTATCAACTATGAAAACCTGGTTATTGGTGTGGAGTTCTTCTACTAGGTGGGATCCGATAAATCCCAGACCACCAGTAACCACTACTTTTTTGTTTTTAATCATTATACATCTCCAGTTAGAGGGGGGCTATTTTAAATTTGGGTAAATGGCCTTTAATCTTTAGTTTGGATAGATGGCCCTTAATTTTTAGTTTCGATAAATGACCCTTCATTTTTTAGTTCGTTTGAATTGAACTTAACTTAGTTGGGGGTAAATGAAACTTATTTTTTTATGTGTCTAGAAACTATTTTTGGTCTTCTTGTTATATAATCCTTCAAATCAATCTTGTCTGGTGGAAAGACTGAGAAGCTAATAATCAACTTAGAATTGTAAAACAATAGAAGGATATTTTAATGTTAAATCGTATAGAGGGTAAACATGATCGAGACTCTTAAATCTGTTCTGGTGAATCTTTTAAACAAATTCATACCTAAAAATCAGAACCAAATCTTATTCGACAGTCTCCCTGATTTTAGTGATAATGCCAAAGCATTCTATGAATACATTCAAAACAATAATCAACAGTCCAGTCTCAGACCGGTGTGGGTGATATCTGACCAACAGTTACTGGAAAAATTATCTGGCAGTGGCATCCTTGCCTATGACAAGCACAGTTTCAGTGGATTCTACCAGTTTTTCAGATCTAAATATATTTTCACCACCAACAACACTTTTCTGGAATTCAAATCATCCCGACAAGTCCTGGTTAACCTATGGCATGGCATGCCCCTGAAAACAATGGGATATGCTGAGGATTCAAAAGAACCCCAAATACCCCACCGGAGCCATGATGACAATTACATCCTCATAAGTACGTCTAATCTTATGAAAAATGTTCTAAGCTCCTGTTTTTATGTTGATGCCCGGAAAGTGCATGTTACTGGCCAGCCCAGGAATGACCGAATATTTTCCAAAAAAAAGAGCATGGAAAACCTTACCAGATTAATTAATCAGGAAAAGTTACTGGATAAGGATGTTTTAGATTACCAGAAAATAGTGCTATTTGCACCAACCTGGCGCAAGTGGGAGGGTAAGGTTGATGGAACACTCAATCCTGATCTAATGAATCTGGATGATTACCATGATCAAAAATTCACGGATTTTGCTCATGAAAATAACGTACTTTTCCTGGTAAAACTTCACCCCTTTGAAGAAGCACATTACTCCCAGATCATAGCTGATAAAGAGGATATGGTTTTAATCACCTCTAAAATGTTACAGGACAACCTTTTTGATCTTTACGATATCTTAGGCGCGGTGGACATCCTCATCACTGATTATTCCTCGATATACTTTGATTTTCTACTCTTGGATAAGCCTATCATTTTCATACCAACCGATCTAAAGGAATATGAAAAGGCAAGGGGGTTCTTATTTGATCCATACGATTTCTGGGCTCCCGGACCAAAGGCACTTAAATTCCCAGACTTTTTAAGTGAATTATCCCGGTGCATTGAGGATGAGAATTATTATCAAAACGAAAGAAAAATAGTCAATGATATTGTGAATAAATATCAGGATTCAAATTCATCTGAAAGGCTGTTTAATCTGGTTTTTAACCAGATCAGACCATAACAAAGATCTTCGTTAGCTGGTGGTAGTGATTATTAAGATGCTGGTCAGGTAGTGCTGTTTTAAAATTCACCAGTGACCAGTTCCACCAAGTACTTGGCGTAATCCGTTTTTTTGAGGGTGTCAGCCATTTTCAGTACTGTTTCTTTATCGATCCAGCCATTGTTATATGCGATCTCTTCTAAACAGGCTACAAAGAATCCCTGCCTTTTCTGGAGGGCTTCAATATAGTTACTGGCTTCTAAAAGTCCGATATGGGTTCCGGTGTCCAGCCAGGCCATACCTCTTCCTAATAATTCCACCTTCAACTGTTTCCTTTTAAGGTATTCTTCATTTACTGAGGTTATCTCTAACTCGCCCCGGTGGGATGGTTGCACATTTTTGGCGATCTCCACCACATCGTTATCATAGAAGTAAAGTCCGGGTATGGCGTAATTGGATTTGGGGTGTTCTGGTTTTTCTTCCAATGATAAAACGTTTCCATCCTCATCAAATTCCACCACGCCAAAGGCGTGGGGGTCCCGGACGTAATAGCCGAAGATGATTGCCCCTTCCTTGAGGGATGCGGCTCTTTCCAGGATTTCACTGAAACGGTGGCCGTGGAAAATATTGTCTCCCAATACCAGGGCCACTTTATCATCTCCAATGAATTCTTCACCAACAATGAATGCTTCAGCCAGGCCCCGGGGTTCTTCCTGAACAGCGTAAGAGAAGGAAACTCCCAGCTGGCTCCCATCACCCAACAGATCTTGATATAAGGGTAAGTCACGGGGGGTGGAGATAATCAGTATTTCCCTTATACCAGCCAGCATAAGCACAGATAGGGGATAATAGATCATTGGTTTGTCATAGATGGGTAGTAACTGTTTGGAAACTGCCTTGGTTATAGGGTAAAGCCGGGTGCCGGATCCTCCGGCAAGGATTATTCCTTTCATTTTAAAAAAAACCTCTTAACCTTTTTTTAATCCATTTTTTATTTTTAAGATACAAATATCTGGTTGGACTCAATATATATTTAATTATGTTTGATATGGATATTGATGATCTGGATATAACTTTTTAGTTTCATAACGTAATTTTTTTTAAAAACCATCACTAATTTTTTAAACCATCATTACTGCCTTTTTTTGGTGGGGATAATACTAGTTAAACTTGATTTTTCATGTAAAAAAATTCAAATTAACTTTTGGTATGAGGGCTGCATCACTTAATTGTTAATATATCCAATTTTTTTAACAATAACTTATTTGTAGAAACTACAATTAATACATTAAATGTATATTTTTGCAAAAAAAAGTGACCACAATAAGGCTGCCCAATGCAGTCCAGAATTCATTGGAAAACTAAGATTTAGAGAGTTTATAGATTATTTCTTCCAAACGTTTACTGGAATCTTATAATATAATCTTTGCAGATATTAATCTTTTAGATTGGACTCTTTACCTTATAAACCAAATTTACTGTTTGGATGTATAACCATAAAATAGGATGAATGTAAAACTTTACTGTAGTAGATCACCTAAATATTGTAGGGATTTGTCCCTGAGTTTATAGTTCATCGTGGATCATATTTTACTAAAAACATGTTTTCTCATGAACACTCATAAAGTACTGTTAGTATAGATTACCATGAACCATCAAGATAGAGACCCGGAAGAACTCCTCAGTCTTCTCCGGGAAAAAGAGGGAAAGCTCCAGAAAACCATGGAGGAGTTGAGCTACCTTAAATCCATTGTACAGAACACAGAAGATGCTATTATAGGTATTGACTTGGAGGGTACTATAATATCTTGGAATCCGGGTGCAGAGAAGATCCATGGATACACAGCCGCTGAGGCAGTTGGTAATTCAGTGTCCATGCTCATCCCACCATATAACACCAATGAGATATCACTGATTCTGGCCTGGATAAAAAATGGTGAAAGAATTGACCATTACGAGACTCTGCGCCGACGTAAAGATGGTACTTTGGTGGATATATCCCTCAGCAGCTCACCTGTCCGGGATCATGAGGGGCGGGTGGTTAGTGTGTCCACCATAGCCCGTGACATCACCAATCACAAGAAGATGGAACTGGAAATCCAGGAAAGTGAGGAAAAATTCCGTGAAGTCTTCAACAATGCCAACGATGCCATATTCCTCAACCCCCTGAAGGTTGGCGGGAAACCGGGTAAGTTCATTGAAGTTAATGATGTGGCATGCCAGCGCCTGGGATACTCCCGGGAAGAGTTGCTGGAAATGGGTTTGGAAGATATTGCCAGCAAAGAGGACCTCCATCTTACTGAATCTATTAAGTTAATTACATCAGAAGGAACAGCAACCTTTGAGTCAATACAGCTTGCCAAGGATTGCACACCCATACCAGTGGAGATCAGCAGTCACCTTTTTTTTCATCGGGGTGAAAGGATGATCCTTTCCATAGCCCGGGATATCACGCGTAGAAAGGAAAACGAAGCCAAACTCCGCAAGTCCTTGGAAGAAAAGGAACTTTTGCTTAAGGAAATTCATCACCGGGTTAAAAATAATCTAAATGTAATATCCAGCCTCCTGAGTCTGCAGTCAAAATATATTAAGGATAAGGCGGCACTGGAAGTTTTCAAGGAAAGCCAGCGCAGGGCCCGGTCCATGGCTCTCATCCATAAAATGCTTTACCAGTCAATTGACCTTAAGTGTATTAACTTCGGAGAGTACATACAGACTCTTACTGAGGAATTATTCGGAACCTATGCTACTGGGGATAACATTGAACTCAACCTGGAGGTTGGAGATATACTTTTGGACATAAACACTGCGGTGCCCCTGGGATTAATTGTTAATGAACTGGTTTCTAACAGTCTCAAACATGCTTTTCCTGACAACCGGGAGGGTGAGATAATTGTTGAGTTTAATAAAAATAATCAATACCATTTTTCAGTGGCGGATACTGGTGTAGGTTTCCCTGAGGATTTTGATTATCGTAAGGCTAATTCCCTTGGAATGCGATTGGTGAACACCCTGGTTGATCAAATCAACGCCACCATGGAGGTTCATCAGGAAAATGGGTCTTGTTTTAAAATCAAATTCAGTGAAGAGAAATTCACGGACATGAGTCTGTAGTAAACTTTTCTTTTAAATTCCTGGCACGAAATCTATTGCATTAACATATTATTGTATTGGTATAACAAAAACTGATAACTATATGCTAATCATTGATTAACCCTGGATAATTTTTTTTAATCCATCTTGATAGGAGGTATACGAATAATGCCACCAGTAGAGCCACTATCGTTATGTGGTAGTCATCATTGGGTACTATGTTCAAACTAAATCCCATCCAGCTAAAAGGATAGAAAAGGTAAATACCATTATCAAGTTGGATCAGGAGTAAGTCCAGAGCAAAATGGGTTAAAATACCCGCTGATAAAAAGGCCAGTGCAGTTTTTTTCTCTTCAAACAGCAGGGCAGCAATTCCTGCCATTAAAAATGCGCCCAGTGGAAGATGAACCACGTGTATATAGTCCCACCAGTCAAAACCCAGCAAATCCAAGAGGATGGATATTTTCACAGCATCAGGGAATACTGATCCCACCATTACCAGTGCAGTGTTGGCTGGATTAAATTGAGAATACCTAAATCGCAGGACGCGGCAGAGGGTCCAGGCTACTGCTATATGCACCACCCAATCTGGCATGTTCTATCGCCTCCTGAATTGGAATCTTTCAAGATTAAAACTCCAGTAACAGTTAAAGATGTACACCAAGACTAGCAGTGCCAGGAAGGAACGAAACAGCAGCCAGATGTAATTGGTGTACCCATTGACATTTATCTCCTGAACACTCACAATTTGATTATCCGCTCCCAAAACACCCACCAGTGTGACTTTATCCTTAGGGTATATGGTGTGGTTTTTTAGTTTAGGAGCATTCTTAACTACTTTCATGGTAACTACATGGCCATGATAGTTCTTCTCAATAAGTATATGGGTACTGTTGCTATGGGTTACGGTTCCACCCACATTCACCAGTTCTCCCAGGGGATAGTCAAACAGGATTGCACCATATGATGGATGTTTGCGATGTTTTTCATATTCACTGGCATGGTGGATGCACAAACCCGCCAGAATGAGTATCAGTATGATCCCAACTACAATGCGTTTAGTAGGTATTTTCAAGTGTCGATGCCTCTTGGTTTTTAATACAAGTCTCTTGATTTTTAAAAGTTCTTTTCAGTGGATTATTATATAAAAAAATAAGTTATATCCTGATTTATTTTAGTTGGAATAATTTAAGTAGTTCACAGTTGATTCATGGTTACTATTGTCTATTTTAATATAAGCTGGAATTTTAAATATAAAAAAAAATGTCTGAATTAACAAGTCATTGTTGTATTGGTATGCGAAGATTTTCAATCAATTCATTAATAATCTACTGTTACCTACTGAAAAATTTTTCTAGGTTTTTAGTGAATAAATCTCCGTTCTAGGTTTTAGTGAATAAATCTATGTTTTAGTGAACAAATCTAGGTTTTTAGTGAATAAACCTCTCCACAATTAATTTAATCATCAAATTCTCTTAGTGTAGTGGTTCTGTTTTATGTTTATTTTGAAAGAAGCTCCATTGCTGCAGTCCAATTCTACAGTCCCATCCAACTGGTCGACAAGAGTTTTCACGAGTTGAAGTCCTAAACTACGCGAATTAAGAAAATCGATGTCTTCAGGGAAACCAACACCATCATCTTCAACTTTTAAAATATATTTTCCCTCTTCTGAGGATTTTTGTAGGGAAATATATATTTTACCGGTTTTATCATCTGGAAAAGCATACTTAAGGCTGTTGGAGACCAGTTCATTTATGACTAGGCCCATGGGAACTGCGGTGTCAATGTCAAAGAAAACTTCCCCCACATCGAGGATCAATTCAACACCGGACTGTACTGAGTAATTGTTGAACATGCTGGTAGTTAAACTCCGGATATATTCGGCAGCATTGATCTCGGCAAGATCATCAGTCTGGTAAAGTTTTTCATGCACCAGGGCCATGGATTTAACTCTGCTCTGACTATCTTTCAGGATAGTCTTTATTTCTTCATCTTCAACAAAGCTATGTTGCAAATTCAGGAGGCTGGAGATGATCTGCATGTTATTTTTAACCCGGTGATGTATCTCTTGTAATAATAGTTCCTTCTCCTTCAACGAGTTTTTAATAGCAAGTTCTGATTTTTTACGCTGGGTAATATCCAAAAGAGACACCACACTACTATTAGTGCCAGGTATTAGTGAAGCATAGAGCATGATCTGTCTTTCATTCTGCTCTTTATCAATAAGTCTAAACTCGTACTCTGAGGGAACCTGATTTTCAGAAGTTCTGCGCATTTTATGGTATTTTTTCAACCTTTCCAGGTCATCAGGATGGACAAACCTGGTCCATTCCATCTTATTTTCAATTTCATCCAGATTATAACCTATGAACTCTTCTGACATTTTATTGGCCATTTTGATTACTCTGTCCTCTCCAATGATAATTGTGGCAGTTCCAGTACTCTCAAAAATTGTCCTATAGTAAGCTTCAGATTTTTTAAGGGCTTTTTCAGCCTTGTCACGTTTGGTGTGATCAATTACAGTGCATATTGCTCCATTGAAATTTCCATTATAAATTTGGGGTATGATCCATCCACTATGATAACTGTACTTTCCATTGGTGAGGGGTACTGGTATGGAATCATATTGGACCGGGGTCAGCGTATCTTTGGCTTTAGTGTAGTATTTCTCCAGAACATCACTTATATCCGGCGGTATATCTTTCAAAATATTCATCCCCTTCATATCTTTGGTTTTAACTCTTGAAATCTTTTCCATCCCTCTGTTTGTGAAGTAAAGACGGTCATTTTTATCAGTAACCCAAATTCCCTCATTAATACCTTCAACAATTTCTTCATAGAATTTTTGGATTTTAAAAAGTTCCTCTTTGGATTCTTGCCTCTCTGAATCTAGTTTATTAAGCATTTTCGCATTCCATATAATGATTCCAGTCAAAAATGCCATGGTAGTAACTATTGTTAAAACAAGACTGAATTCATCACTGTAGAAGGAGTATTGATTTCCAATGGTGATCAAAATTCCAATGACAAAAACTGCTCCTAAATTTATGGGTAATAATCGTCTGGCCATGTAACCTCCATTATTTTGGGCGGTTACTCTTCCCGTGTACTCTTTATCAGGGAAAAGGCAGAGAATCCCTAAAGAAAAACAAATATGTATCAATGAGGATAACATTGCCATCTGCACTATAAGATCAAGGACATAATTATCACTTCTCCCATAAAAATAGGCAGATAAGCCTAATAGGGCAATAAATCCATAAATACATGCAATAATTTGGATCAGACGAATTTTATATTTATAACTGGACATTAAAAGTGCCATTCCAATTATCACAAAATTGATGGAGCTTAAAATTCTACTTTTGGCAACGGTTGATGTTATTGATGGGTATAAGTTGGGAAAAATTATATTCAAGCCAGAAACATATTCAAGAAAGGTTAATGCACTCCAAATAATAATAATGATTGACAAAACACGGGTGATGGCTAGTTTTTTAGAATCTTCTTCACAATTAAGAAGGTACAGACTGACACCAGCCATTATGAATAAAATAGCAGTATAGAATTTGGTGCCTGGAAAATTTGAAAATTCTCCCCGTAGAAAGGGTATGTTTAAAACCCATCCCAGGACAGATGCAACTCCCCCCAGAACTACGATAATTGCCAAGGTTTTTGAAACTTTTTTATAGCGTGCTACACGATTTCTGTATGTTTTGTGTTGTTTTTTATCATATTCCACAGGGATGTGTTCTGAAATATTTTTAATTTCCTGTGCTTCTTTCTTCATTGATATATAACCCCACCAAAAATCATAGTGATCCGAGAACTCCTAGAACAACATACAATCTATATTATTATTTTTGTTAGTTATTATTAATTTCCTCTAATCCCAACAATAAATCCAGATTCTGGTAGAAAATATATGATAAATTTTCAGATATACAATCTGCATTTAACCCTGTTTGAACTTAAACTATTGATTTACATCATTAAACTTATAATATTTCATTAATTCTTTCCAGATCAAATATTAATATCCCAATCGTTATAAAATAAGATAAGTCCCATATTTTTTATTTCAAGTATGCGGAAGCTTTAAAATTGCTATGCAGTTTATGCAGTTTAATTTATAAAGATTTATAAACTTTAAGTACTAATATTAATTTGGTGTTTATAATGGAGAAAACATTAGAAAATCTTACTAAGGCATTTATAGGTGAAAGCCAGGCAAGAAACCGCTACACATTATATGCTAAGCAGGCAAAAAAGGATGATTACCCTAAACTTTCAGAAATTTTCCTAGAAACTGCTGAACATGAACGTGAACATGCGAAATGGCTGTTCAGACTCATACAGGAACTTAAAGAAAAAAGTGGCCAAGACCTTGAAGAGATTCATGTGGAAGCAGATGCACCCCTAGTCCTGGGAGACACTGTGGAAAATCTTAAAGCCGCCATTGCAGGTGAACACTACGAAAACTCCGAAATGTATCCTGAATTTGCTGATGTCGCTGACCAGGAAGGACTGAAAGATATTGCCCAGAGATTACGGGCCATTGGAAAAGCAGAAGTCCATCATGAGGAAAGATACACCAAACTCCTGGAACAAGTGGAAGCAGGCACCCTGTTTAAAAAGGAGAAACCAGTCACCTGGACTTGTATGAAATGTGGATACACAGTCACCAGTGAAAAACCACCTGAAAAGTGTCCTGCCTGTGATCACCCCACCGAATACTACTTCATACTATGTGAAGAGTATTAACTTCCACCCCTTTTTTTTAAAAGACATATTTTCAATATTTTAGTAGATTAGTATTTTAATCGTAGATTCCATTTGAGGTTTATTCAATGACTGAGAAAAAAGAAGTATATCGTTGTAATGTCTGTGGTAACATAGTAACTTTACTATGCACTGGACCCGGAGAACTGATCTGCTGCAAAGCGCCAATGGAATTATTAGAAGCAGAACAAAGAGATGTTGGTCCTGAAAAGCACATTCCTGTAATTGAAAAGTCTGAAAATGGAGTGAAGGTGAAAGTGGGTGAAGTTCCTCACCCCATGGAAGAAGAGCATCATATCATGTGGGTTGAGCTTTCCACACCAGACCAATTATACATACAGCTTTTAGGGGCCGATGATCTTCCGGAAGCCAAATTCCCAGTGAATTTAGCTGATGAAAAAGAGATCACCGCCAAATGTTACTGCAATATCCATGGATTTTGGAAATCCTAACCCTCACAGTTTTACCCATTACCATCACCCCACCATATGAGGTTCATCAGCCTTAATCAGCTATGTGTTTCATTGGATCAACTGGTTTGACAAACTGATTAGGGAAGACTTACAAAAAAATCAATCATTTTTTTTTAAAAAAAACTTTCCACTCTTTTTTTAAAAGTATAACAATACTATATTTCAGATGAAGCTTAATTTACTATACCATCGGTTAATTTAATAATTGATAACAAATAACCTACTAATAGTGTTGAATATCTAAATAGTATTTTTGTGGGTGTCATATGCGAAAAGTAATCATTTCCTTGGTACTGATAATTTTGGCGGTGTCTTTATCCGGATGTCTGGATACACAAGTGGCCCAGATTGACCGCTTATCTGAAATAATCAATGAACACATCCAATCCGGTGATACTTATTTCAATAATGCAGCAACCAACACCAATAAGTACCGCTATTATGAAGCACAGAAACAGTGCAATGATGCCAACACCCAGTACAACCTGGCGAAAACATCAGCCCAGGAGGCCTTAATCTACAGTCGAAATATTCAAGATGAGATATACATCACTTACATGGATCTCACTCTACAAGAATTAGATGCCAAGATTAACGCAACCACTGAACTAAAAATGGCAATCCCCCTTTTCATGGGCAACGACACCACCTCAGCTAATGAACATGTTGATCTGGCTAATCAATACATGCGATCATCTCAGGAGTTTAAAATACAAAAACAGGACATAGTAAAACAAAATCCCAATAAATTCAAGTCATAAACACCCTCTAATATTCCAAGAGGGATTTACCCTCGTTCTAGGGGTTTACTACTCAATTGAATCTTATATAAAAAAAGGATTTGTGGAATTAACTAAAACTTTGTTACTTGGGAACTGTTCTCGTAGTATAAGACATTATATCCATATTTTTTTTTAACATATTCTAAATATTCACTTAATGCTGCATTGTAGAATCTGCTGTCAGGGTTATGTGAAGGGTTGTAAACTCGGCCATTCCAGAGGATGAATTGATGACCCCAATCCCCATTTGAGACTTGCACCATCTTCCCATCTATAATTTTGTTCATCCAACAAATTTGAACATCCTTAGCACCTATGCTGATTAGATAATTTTTAAAGACATGAGCACGATCATCACAATCCCCACCTAGTACCCAGAACGTTTCTGGGCTGGGGAAATATGTTTCTGTAAATGGCATTTCACATATTTTATCAAAATAAGATTTAAGATTAGGATTTTCAGGGTAAACAGTCCCAGTAAAAAGAAAACCAGCAACCCCAGCAATTATGATCACTACAATGTAAGGAATAATTTTTTTGTAAATGGGGTTGATTTTCATATTAGATAACCCTGATCTTAAAAAAACGATTGAATGAAGTTTTAGGAGGGGAAGAAACTAAAAAGTTTTTAAAGCATTGGAACCCATAAAAATGCAAAGTTTTCATATTTTAGTAATAAATAAATGAGGGTGGCAGTGATAGCATTTTAAGCCCCACATTTATTATGAATTGAAATCCCCACTCCCACTATTTTTTCAAATAAATATTTGCAGTGTTTTTCAGCCTTAGGGCATGCTTATATATTTCGTCGGGTGTTTCAATTGTTATTTTATCTTCAATTTTAGCTCCAGTTTTAGTTTTTTCTTGTTTATCAAAAAAACCAACATATTTTTGTTTTCCATTAAAGTGCATTCTACATATTGTTTTATATTGGTTATCATCTAATAAAACATTACAATAACTCAATCTGTCTCGAATGGTAACCCTTGCAGGATCTACTATTTCACTTAAGATTGATTTAACTATATAATAACCTTCCCATTCTTCTTCAGTGGTAACAATTTCATCTTTTTTTGGTTTTATATGAATTTTTTCAGGCTCTTCATCTTTACCTTCTGAAGCTAAAGCAGTTTTAATTCTTTCTTCAACCTTTTCGTTTATAAATTGCCTGAATGCTGCCTTGGTAATTTCAGTAAAATTTTCCATAGCATTCTTAGTTAAAATCCTTGAATATACTTGTTTAGCAAAAAATCTTACAAAACCATCTGAAGGCTCTTTAAGCTCTTTTGCAATGATTTTTTTAATTTCACCTTTATATTTGAGCTCACTTGCAGATTCTAAAATGTTATCCATATCAAAACTTGATTTTGTAAATTGATTAAGTTCTGCTAGGTCTGATTCTTTGACATTTTTTAAATCTATCTCGAAAAATGGTTTTGTATCCATTTTGTTAGGTTCCTCAATATCAGTGAAAAACTGGTAAACAATTCCATTGGTTAAAATTCCAAATTTTGCTTCGGTAACAGAAAAATATCTATAAAGTTGAGATGCATGTTCTTTATCAAGATCACAATATGCAGGTTTACATTCCATTAATATAACAGGTTTATTATCAATTATGATGGCATAATCAACTTTTTCACCTTTTTTGATACCTACATCTGCTACGTACTCTGGAACAACTTCTTCTGGATCGGTATGATCATAACACAAAATTAATCGTATGAAAGGAAGTATAAAAGCGGTTTTAGTAGCTTCTTCGGTTTGTACTTTATCTAATTTTTCGTTTATTTTGGTTGAAAGTTTGTCAATTTCAATTTGTAAATTAGTTTCCATTCTCTCCCCTCATCTATAGTGTTAAGTAATATTATGATAATTAAACAATATGAATTTTTAGAATAAATTACCATGGAACAGGTCATTTATCATTGACTTAATTTGATTTAAATAAACTGATTTTTAACCAAACCTGGAGCTTTTGGTAGATGAAGCCACCTGACTACTTCACAATTTAATGACTGTGGATATCTTTTTTTCTCGTGTTGAGTTGGTAATTTTTAGCACATGTAAAACCATGATTAAATGATTGCTGTGTTAATGAAAAACAACCTTTTCAACGATTCAAAGATAAAAAAACATACTAAAGATAAAGCATTCCAATTAACCGTAGGAAAACATGACTTCCTGAAAACCCACGCAGAGAAAGTTGAACAGGCTGATTTTTCGCCGAACCAGATGGAAAAATGAAAAAGTGTTTGAGTTCCTAAAAGAATAGTTAAGTTTAGGCCTCAAACATGCATATACCAAACGATCAGCCAATTAAAAAGCCTACCTAAATCTACTTTCACTAAAAATAATAATTGTTATTGTATATATTTCTAGAGCTTCGTACATTGTAAATCTTACTACTCTTCTTTTGTTGATTCATTGAAGGCATTAATAGTTATAATATTAAGATTAGTATGCATAATAAAAGTTTTAAACAGGTTTAGACACGATCAATAGCAATGATGGTTTACACTTTGCTAGGTTTGATTGTGAGGGAAAACTTCCCAGTCCAAAGAACAACAAAACTTCACCATATTATAAATGCTAAATATGATATTACAGAAACTAAAAATTGTGACATTGATCTGTCAGAACATTATCTAAAAATTTTATTGAAAGTTTCATTCCCACAAAAACTTTATAACTTCATAATAAAGTAGAATAAAGTATTTAAGAGTGATAAATTGGAATATATGTTCTTAGATGAATCTGGAGACCTTGGATTAAAAGGATCAAAATACTTTGTAGTAGCTGCTTTAACAGTTGAAAATCAAAACAAGTTAGATCGTATCATCAAGAACATGAGAAGAAATAAATTCAAAAAAGAATTAAAAAAGTCTCAGGAAATAAAGTTTCAAAGTTCATCAGATGCATTAAAAATTCATATGATTAAAAAACTAAACGAAGTTCCTAATACTAATAATTATTGTGTTGTTTTCAAGAAAAAAGATTATTTGTACGATTACAGATATTATAAAAAGAATAAACACCAGATTTATGATTGTATTGCAGGGAATTTGGCAGACCAAATTACTTTGAAAGAAGATATGGTTATTAGAATAGATAAATCCAAAAGAAAACAGTTTTTAAGAGAACAATTTGATTCACATTTTGAAAAAAAATTAAATACAAATAATCGAAGAATTGAAATCTCCCATAGTGAATCTAATGCCTAGTCCGGACTTCAATTTGCAGACCTAATAGCAGGTGCCTATTTTCAAAAATTTGAACGTAGAAACAATCAGTTTGTAGATTTAATAGACATAAATTCTAATTTACAGAAATTATAGAAAAAAATGATCCAGTACCTGGAAGTACTACTTTTAGAGATCATTTATTCACCCGTCCTCATTGTAATGATCGTAAATGAACATTTTTTCGTGGGTTTCACTTGTTTTTTTTGGGTGAATAAATTAGTATCTCCTGCGTGCAACTCAAGGTACACTGACTCCCAGGTTTTACCTGTAATAATGAAATGGTCACTTAACATATAACTTATTTTTGTTAAAAATATAATCATTTAAAATAGTTTTTTTAAGATTTCCAAGTACAAATAAGTTTATTAGATAAAAATGATTATTTTAATCTCATATAAATTAAAACAGAATAAAAAATGCCCAATAAATAAAAATTAGGCAATAAAAAATCATTAATTATAACACAAGCCAACATAACTATTTTTTTTGATTTTTTCACATCCATAAAGGTATTTTTATTGCCTAATACTATTTTGTTGACATAATAGTGGGTAACTTATTTATTAAGATTAGTTGTGGATTAAATTAGGATTAGGGGTTCATACCACAACAAAAAAGGAAAATAGGTTTTTTGATATGAAATCTATTTTTGTAGATTTCTGGTCATTTTTTATTCCAAATCTTGGTTCGGTCAATATGAAAATTTGTTTATGGATATGAAGTAATTAAGATAAAATGAGAGTAAACAGGATTGTAATTCTTAATTAATTTTTTTTAAGAATTTTTGGGGTTATTTGAAATCAATAGTGTTTGGTCCTTTAATTTTGGGTATAATTCCATTGTGGTGGCTTTTAAACGGGTGGTGTTTTTGGTTATAGATGGTTGATTGACCAAATTCTTTGTGTTAGCTGTGTTTTTTGGTGAGATTTCATCTAAAAATCATATCTTAGGATTTGGTTTTAAAGAGGAGGTTATGTTTTTTTCCCAGTGTCAAGCATTCTTTTATATTCTTTGGGAGTATAATTTGCCAAATTTTAAGCCCAGTTTTTTTTTGAATGATTCTTACTTGTTTAAAGCATGTATTCAACTTCGAATTCTTGGTGAATTAGGTTATGAATCTATTTAGTGGTCCAATAATCTCTTTTTTCACTTGCTTCAGGAACACATTTTATTAGTTAGTCTGCTCGGTTAATTTTTATTTATAAAAAATCATATCACTTCTTATGATTGATATCATAATATTAATGCTAACGGATGTGCTGGTTTTTTTTTGAATATTCAAAGTTTTATTATAATTTGTAGAAAAAATGAATCTAACTAAAAACTACAAGTAAGAAAAAATCCAATTGACTAGTAGTTATAGTAATTGAATGATGATTTAATTCATAAAAAAATTAAAGGTAATAAAATGGTAATCTGCTCAAATTGCAAAGGTAAAGGACGTACTGTGGTCAGTTATAAAATATGCGAAACTTGCCATGGAACTGGGGTCACTGGTCAAGTTAATGTAAAGAATCATCTGAAAGGACTCTCTGGAAGTGCCAAAGAACGTTTCCAACTGGATGAGGATCCAGAAGTGCCCTGTTCGGTATGCAATGGAAAAGGTGAAGTTGAAGTCACTGAAGAATGTCCGGAATGTCAGGGTAAAGGTGAACGTAACCTGTGCAACCAGTGTGGGCGTCCAATAACCAAGGGAGATTACTGTGAAGACTGTAAAAAAAACCAGTCCAAACCTCGAGTCTATCAGTTGCACCCCGCATCTGAACTCAAGGACCTGGAAGTTGGAGAACATTACAAGGGGAAAATCAGCAGGGTTGAAGATTATGGGGTGTTTGTAAGCCTGTCTAAGAAGTTGTTCGGACTTCTTCGCCTGAGAAACCCTCCCTACAATGTGGGGGATGAATTATTTGTCCAGGTAACTGAGATCAAGCACCATAGAGGGGAGGTGGACCTATCACCAGCTTCCATCAAGGGGACCTACGAACTGGTTAAACTCAAAAAAGACATGCCAAGAACCCGAATTTCTGATGTCACCCCTCAGATGAAGGGTCGGAATATTCGGGTGGTGGGGGAAGTTGTCCAGATCCAGCAGACCAGTGGCCCTACCATATTCACAGTTTCTGATGAAACTAGTATCACCTGGGCTGCAGCTTTCGACGAGCCTGGAGTACGGGTATATCCCAACATCAATACTGGGAATATTGTGGAGGTTCTGGGTGAAGTATCACTCCATGGGGGTAAAATCCAGATCGAATCAGAATCTATTGAACGCCTTCACGGATCAGAAGCTACCGAAGCCCGGGAACTGATAGATGAAGCACTGGATCAGCGTGCAGAACCAGAAAATGACAAATTAATCCAAAAATCACCCATACTATTGAAACTTCAGCCAAGGCTTCGTGAAGCTGCTAAAACTATCCGAAGGGCTGTATTTGATGGTCGGAGTATTTTAGTCCGTCATCATGCTGATGCTGATGGTATCTGTGCTGGTGTGGCTGTTGAAAAGGCAGTGATCCCATTATTACGTGAGGTTAACCCGGCTAATGATGCAGAATGGCATTATTTCAAACGTTCACCCAGTAAGGCGCCATTTTATGAAATTGAAGATGTGGTTAAAGATTTGAGCTTTGCACTTGAGGATTTGGAGCGACACGGACAGAAATTACCCCTTATTGTGCTTTTGGATAATGGTTCCACTGAAGAAGATCTGCTTGCCCTTTTAAAGGTTAAAATATATGACTTGGAAGTGGTGGTGGTGGATCATCACTACCCTGGAGAAGTGATTGATGGTAAGGTGGCGGTTGATGATTATGTGGATGTCCATGTGAATCCTTACTTGGAGGGAGGGGACAGTCAGGTTACTGCTGGTGCACTGGCTGTGGAACTGGCGCAGATGATTAATCCTGAGGTTAAAGACCGCCTTTTGCATTTGCCTGGAATTGCCGCAGTGGGTGATCATGCCCGTTCTCCTGAGGCCCAATGGTACATTAATCTGGCCCAGGAAAAAGGCTATGATGCTGATGATCTGGAGAAAATCGCCACTGCCATTGATTTTGAAGCGTTTTTCCTCCGATTCATGAATGGTCGGGGTATTATGGACACTATATTGGGTTTGGGTAATCGTGAAAAACACACAAAACTGGTGGATCTATTGTATGCAGAGTCTGAAAAACGTGTGCAGTGGCAGCTGGCAGCAGCTATGCCCAACCTTAAGACCCAGGAATTTCCCAACGGAATCATCTTCAATGTCTTGGATGTTGAAAAGTTTGCCCATAAATTTACATACCCTGCTCCGGGTAAGACTTGTGGTTTTGTTCATGATCAGGTAGTGCAGAAACGTGGTGAAGAAACGCCCATTATTACTTTGGCTTACGGCCCTGATTTTGGAGTTATAAGGGCTACTGATGCAGTTAACGAGATATTTGGATTTAACCTTAACACCATTATCTTGCAATTGGTGGGGGAGATACCTGAAGCAGGTATTGATGGTGGGGGTCATGAATGTGCTGGTAGTCTTAAATTTGTGGAAGGATTATCCAAAAAAGTGTTGCAGAACTTTGCAGGAAAGGTGGCTGGGCTTAAATCACTATAATTTTCCTGTCTTTTTTTTTAAAATAGGGTTTGTCTATTTTTTATCTGCCAATTTCGGTGCGGGATTTTATTTTTGCCCAGTTTAAGTTGATATTTTCACATAATACTCTCTTATTTTCGTTTTTTAACTGGTTTTCAATTTTCACTGCCATCTCCTTTATGTTAGGTGTATTCTAACACTACATCAAATTACAATGACAATATTCATATCAGCCAGCAATATTGATATTTTTTCTACTAATCTGGTGTTCACTAGGAATAAAAGGCTGTTTTATTCTAGTCTAAAACTTTTGTTTTTCTCTTACTCAACAGGAATTTGTGACACAGTTCACGAAAAATGTTAAAACTTTTATTTGATTGTGAACTATCAATTAATCCTATATAACAATTGAAACATATTATCCAGTATTATAAACTCTAAAAAAAGCACAATAATAACTGAAACTTGTCAAAAAAAAAATGCAGGGGATGAATTTATGACTAAAAATATTGAAAAATTATCCAGTGGGATTAAAGGATTTGATGAGATTTTAATGGGAGGATTTGTTCCCCAGAGGTCTTACCTTTTAAGAGGACTTCCCGGAACAGGAAAAACTGGTATCGGGATGCACTTTTTAGTTGAAGGTGTTAAACAGGGTGAAACAGTACTCTTCATTAACATGGGTGAACCCACAGACCAGGTGATCGAAAATGCCCGAGTTATGGGTTTTAACACTGAAGGTATTGATTTTTTGGATTTAAGTCCAGATGAAGATTTTTTCGCCAACATGGAGGCTTATGACATTTTTTCCCCGGCAGAAGTTGAACGGGAGTCAACAACCTCAGAGATAATCAAAAAAATGGACGAACTCAAACCAACAAGGGTATTCGTGGATCCCATCACCCAGTTCAGATACCTGGCCACTGATGAATTCCAGTTCAGAAAACAAACATTATCATTCCTACGTTTTTTAACAGATAAGGGAGCAACAGTTCTATTCACATCAGAATTCAGTGACCAGGAACCGGATAACGATCTTCAGTTCATGTGTGATGGAATCATCAACTTGGAATTTTTTCCTGAAGGCCGAAGTATTGCTCTAAACAAGTACCGAGGTTCTGGCTTCCGTTTCGGTGAACATTCAATGCGAATCACCCCTAAAGGAGTCAAAATTTACCCACGCCTGCGGCCAATGCTTCGTGAAAAAGAATACAAACATGAAACAATATCATCAGGAGTTCCAGAAATGGATGAAATCCTCCATGGAGGTATTGAAAGAGGAACTGCCACCATAATCAGCGGTCCCAGTGGAGTGGGCAAAACCACCCTTGGAATCCAGTTCATGAAGGAAGCAGCAGGAAGAGGTGAACGTTCAGTGGTTTACACCTTTGAAGAAAGTGTAGAAAGCCTAATAAACCGATGTGAATCCATCAACATCCCAGTCAGGAGCATGATTAACACTGGAATGTTGTCCGTGGTTCAAGTTGAACCATTAAGATACTCCCCCGAGGAATTCGCTCAACTGGTGCGTAAAGAAGTGGATAAAAACCAGTCCAAGATTGTGATGATTGACAGCACCTCTGGTTACAAACTTTCCCTGCGTGGAGAAGATCCAGTTAGCCACCTCCACTCACTATCCAAATACATGACCCGTTCCGGAGTCACTGTTATTCTCATCAACGAAGTGGAAGAGATTAGCGGAGGTATTCGAATAACTGAAATAGGCATAAGTTACCTTGCAGACAATATAATATTCCTCCGATACTTTGAAAAGGATGGAGAACTTAGAAAAGCAATAGGAGTGCTGAAAAAACGTTTAAGCGACTTTGATAAAGGTCTTAGGGAAGTTCAAATTACCAAGTACGGTATTCGTGTCTGCGAGCCATTGACTGATATCTACGGAATTTTAAGTGGCACACCCCAAATCCATGACCATGAGGAGAAATAAAGCCACCCCTATTGGAGCGGGAATATGTCAAGTGAAAAATTAAAAACTAAACCTTTAATTTTTTCTTTAAGTAGAAATAAGCGTAACAATGACATTCTAGTGAAAATTTTAGGAGAACAGGACTATGAAGTTGCCGGACACACTGACCCAGTAAATATGGTTTCGGATGTTAAAACCAGAAAAAAAGTGAATCTAGTCATCATGGATATATCTGGCTTTAATCAGGATATATGGAAATACTGTGAAGCTTTGCGACTTTTAGATATCCCATTCCTGGTTTTAAGCCCACAACAACACCGAGTCATTGAAGAAGAAGGAATGAAACAAGGTGCAAAAAGGGTGTTGGTCAAACCATTAGTCGTTAAAGAACTTTTATTTTTGGTCAAGAGCTTGGTAGAAAATTGAAACTAAAATCAGGTGAATATAATGGAAACCATATTAATATCCATGGTTAACCGGAAAAACAGTCAGATGGTAGGAGATCTGTTGGGATCTGACTACCATATAATCTACGACAAATCAGAACTTAATGAAAATTCCAATCTCAATTTAAGTCTAATAATCATGGATCTTCCATCATGGTCACCACATAGAGAAGAACTGAAATCAAACAAAGAAAAAGAAAAACCATTATTCTTACCATATCTCCTGGTTGCCTCTCATAATGATTTGAAAATAGTTCAAGGAGTCTGGGATAGTTTTGACGAAGTCATAAGTCCTCCTATAACTAAAATGATCCTCCAATCCCGGGTTAGGGTTTTACTACAAACCCGTCGCCTTTCAGTTCAAGTCAACCAGTTACTGAAAGATAAAGAAATGCTAATGAAAGAGATACACCACCGGGTTAAAAACAATCTAATGGTAATATCTAGCCTCCTGAGTTTACAATCAAAATATATTAAGGATGAGGAATCCAAAGAACTATTCAAAGAAAGCCAGAACCGTGCACAATCAATGGCTCTAATTCATGAACGGTTATACCGATCCATAGACATGAAAAGCATTGATTTTGCAGATTACATCCGTAGTCTCACCCGTGATCTTTTCAAAACCTACTCCACCCAACTGGGCAAGATCAAGCTTAAGATGGATGTGGAAAATGTGGAGATTGACATTGATAATGTAGTACCCCTAGGTCTAATCATCAATGAAATGGTAACCAATAGCCTAAAATATGCTTTTCCAGATGATAAAGATGGATCTATCAGTATAAATTTCCATAAAAAGAAAGATGAATACCAACTGGAAGTTAGTGATGATGGTATTGGAATAGACCCAGAGTTTGAATTAGAAAAAAGTGACAGTTTAGGCATGATGCTCATAAACAGTCTCACCCATCAAATTGGCGGAGAACTGGAACTTGAACGCAGTCCAGGAACCACATTCCGCATCAAATTTAAGGATCCAGAATTCAAGTAGCAATAGTTTTGTTTTTGTGGTCCTGGATTTTGGTGGCAATAGTTTTGTTTTTGTGGTCCTAGATTTAAGTGAAACAAATTAGTTTCATTTAATTGTCTAAAATTAAATTGCAGGTATTGGATTGAAGTGCATGGTTAGTAAGCTGATGAACACCAGTAATATCCATTCTCCATCTACCAATATTTCCATTCTAAGACGGTTTTTGGTTCTATAAAAATAGATGATGTAGAGGTAACAGTAGATTGAACAGAATATTAGGGGTAGCGTAAGGAGTTTGAACAATCCGCAGAATATGCAGATAACGATCAAAATACTCATGGTAGAATTCAAGAAGAGAAGGAGTAGAATAGTTCTCTCAGGACCCATAACAACCGGTATGGTCCGAACTCCAACCTCTTTATCTCCCTTAAAATCAGTTAAATCAAAAAGAACAGTGTTAATAAAGCTTTTGGTGAAAAAAAAGTAGAAAATAAAGAGTATGATCTGAAGATTAGTTTTTCCATTAACTATGGGGAGAAATGTATTGCCCACAGTCCAGCTGAGAGCAACGGTTATGCTTTTAACTGGAAATATGTTCTTAAGTCTAGGTATATTTGGATGTAATTTTTTGCTGTACAGTATTCCGGTTAATAGGGGAAATAAAATAATGAGCAACACATTCCAACCATAAAAACAGGCGATTAGTACTGCCAAAAAATAGGTAAACCCGGCGCTGTATTTAAATAATTTTTTGTATTTCAAAATAAGACTGGTTCGATGGGGATTGTTCAACTGGTCTTCTTTAATGTCCGTTATTTTGTTAAGACCATATACTGAGTAGATGACCAGGAATGTTGTAAGTAACAGGGGAAATATAGGGGGAGTGCAGTATAAAGAAAAAGAAAAATAGGTTTTAAAACAGCCGCTCATGGCTATGAATAGGGAACTGGAGCTTATGATTATGAAAAAACGTCTGAAAAATTCATAACTGGAATTCTTGAGACTGGTTTCGATAATTTTCAAATAACTGTTTACCCCAGGCAACAGCGTCATGATCATCACTAATCAGATCTTTGGTTTTATCATAATCTCCGTGTTCATGGAACAAACCCAGGGATAAATATTTATCGGTGACAGTGAAAGCAATTCTCACCTCTTGGTCGATAACCCCTATTTTGACGTTTCCTTTTGCCATGGACTTTTTTAATTCTTTTAGATCGTCTGGATCAATGTTTTGAATTATTTTTTGAATTATATCAGTGGTTAATATGAGTTCGACATCAATATCATTTTCCAGTATTAAATATTGGAATAAATCAACGTAATTAAAACGGAAAATTGATGAAACACCTTTAATATAATTGGATTTTAGTATTAGTTCCTGATATTTTTCATGAGGTTTGTAGATTTCTCCAGAATCTGATTCAACTAGGGATGAGTTGTATAAGTTCCCGATTTTTTTAATTAGTTCTGGTGGGATTGCAGTAAGGTCATGATTTAACCATAACTTCTGGAATTTACTGATAACCGCAATGGTTTTCATATTCTCCTTTAGGTTGTAGGTTATCAAATTGCCAATAGGGGTGAGGATGTACTTTTCACCATCTTTAGATGTGAATTTATTTTTTTCCAAGTTGCTAAGATTGTAAGATATTGTGGAACTGCTGATGCCTAATCTTTTTTTAAGTTGGCTCATGGTTTGAATGTTTTCACTTAGACAAATCAATATTTTAACCCTAACTGAAGAACTAGAAGTGTATTTTAGCAAATCCTTAATTTCATGATGTATTTTAATGTAATCAAGAGTAATGTGAACTACCTCCCACTGATATTATGATAATAATCCAAAACTGGTTTAAAACACCACTTTTTTAGTAAAATTATTATTCTAATGGATTTTAATATAATAATACATAATTTATATTCTTTGTGATTATCTACTTAATCGATATAATAATAATTTAAGAACAGGGGCTAACATGACATTACATTAATTGACTTATTGATTCTATCACAAAATTTACTTTTAGTCACAAAAATGTAGATACGTCAAAAAGACTCAAGAAAAAAAAGTATAAGGCTTGTTTTGTATTTAAAAAATCATATTCAATAGAAAATAAGAGTTTACGCAAGATGTAACTCTTCCATCTACAAATAAATAAAAAAAAGAAAGTGGGGGGAAATTGGTTTTTTTTATTTTCTTTTTGTTGTTATTAGTCCGCTTATGGTTAGTAGTGTGGCTAGTAATAGGTGGTATATGTTTGTTCCTGTTTTTTGCATAGGTACTGTTTTTGTTGCTGCTTTTGCTTCATTTTCTGGATCATCACTATGAGTAGCTTCTTTTATGCTGATGGTTAGTGTGGGTACGTAAGTGTTCCAATTGTAGGTGTCTGAAGTTATACTAGGCGTTATACTGTACGTTCCGCTTTTTATGGCTTTAACTGTCAAGTAAAGGTATGGATCTCCCACTGGCACATTGTCCAGGGTCCAAGTTACTGTTCTGGTACTTGTTTTGTAGTTCCATGTTCCACTGTCTATGGTGATGCCTACAAATTCCATTCCTTCAGGTATTTGGAAGTTGATGGTCACATTTTCAGCAGTGTCTGGTCCGTAGTTACCCAGTTTGTAGGTTATAATAAATGATTCACCTACCGTAGGGTTAGCATTACTTGTAGTGATGTTCAAGTACAAACCTGCTGACGGATCAACAGATAAAAAACCAACACCAACACAATCCAAGTATTCAGAATCACCTGAGAAAATAGCGGTTATATCATAAGTTCCCGTATTCTGAGTGATAGTGTAAGTGAGTGTGGCTATACCGTTAGCGTCTGTGTTTGCTGTTCCTATTGTTGTACCGTTCACTGCAAATTGGATGGGTTTTCCTGGTAATGCTGTTCCATTGTCTGTGAGGGTGGCTTGTAGGTTAACATTCTGACCATTTACTCCAGAAACATCAGAAACCACAAGAGTAGTTACCTTCTTATCAACGGTTAATGTTCCACTTCCAGTTGTACCTAGATAGTCATCATCTTCAGCAAAAACAACACCTATATTGTATGTTCCAGGCGTTTGAGTTATGGTGTAAGTGAGTGTGGCTATACCGTTAGCGTCTGTGTTTGCTGTTCCTACTGTTGAACCGTTTACTTGGAAAGTTATTTCTTTACCAATTACAGGGTTGTTGTTTGTGGCAGATAAGGTCGCAGTTAAATTGATGGTTTCATTGTTAACACCAGCCGTATCAGATACTGATAGCTGGGTTGGTGCTTTGTTTATGTTGATATCAACTGAAACCGTTTGCAAATCAACTGTAGCATTAACAGTAGCAGTGCCGGATTTGTTTGCTGTGAAAGTGGACACGGCCGCACCATTAACTGTACTGCTTGATGCAGGGTTCATGGTCCCGTTTGTGGCTGTAAATGTTACTGGTATACCTTCAGGTAAGCCTTGACCGGAAATATCCGTATTGTCGGAGTTATGGTTTAAATCTGCTGTAACCTGTGATGTGTCAAGATTATTGATGGTTGTTGGATCTGCAGCTATAGTTAGCACAATCCACGGGTCAGCATGCACACCATCAACATTACCTGCGATGAGGTTTGTGATATCTTTGGGGTTTGTGTTGGAGCCCCACCAATTATTGGTAGCATCCAAATTACCGGAATAATTGTAGATAGCATCACCATTAGCTGCGGTGTTTCCAACGATTCTGTTGAAATTCACATAACCAGTACCTTCATTGTAGATAGCACCACCATCATTGTTTGAGGTGTTGTTGGTAAATGTAGAACCAGTCACAGTCAAAGTCCCATAATAATTCATGATAGCACCACCACCATATTTTGCAGTGTTGTTGTTGAATGTAGAGTTGGTCACAGTCACAGTACCATGATCATTGTGGATAACTCCACCATAATTGTTTACTGTGTTGTTAGTGAATGTAGAGTCTGCCACGGTGACAGTACTATAATTGTAGATAGCACCACCCCAAATTGCGGTGTTGTTGGTGAATGTAGAGTTGGTCACAGTCACATTACCATAATTAATGATAGCGGCACCAGCTTCTTGTGTTATTGTTCCGTTGATGGTCAGGTTTTGAATGAATGCTGTTACTCCGCTGTTTATGTAGAATATTCGGTTAGCTTTTTCTCCGTTGATTATTGTACTGGTTTGGCTTTGCCCAGTGATGGTCATGTCCTTGTCAATGGTTATTCCTCGGTTGTTTGCTCCATTGTAGATTCCGTCTGCAATGTTAACTGTCCCACCGCTGGTGACGGCTTCTGTTGCGCTTCGAATGCTGAGTTTCGGCCCACTGGTACCGTTCCAAGTGTCGCTTTGCCCATCCCAAGTGTCGTTTCCAGTCTGATTATTAACATATATAACACCCGGATCTGCAAAAACAGTTGACACTGAAAAAAGAATGGTTAAACTTAAAAGCACGAATGAAATCAAAATCTTATTCGGAGTCTTAAAACTCTTTTGTTTTCTAATCTTTTTCACCTCCTTCATGCTCCATTTAAAAAAAATCACTGGCCGTAAAAATCAATCTATACCCATTTATTATATTTATAAGTAACTAATTAATCGGGACATCGTCAAAAAATTGAGGTTTGTATGTTGAAAACCTTTATCTGGTTTAAAATTTATTTTCTGATATTTTTTCATGACATTACCTCCCCCTTTTATATATTCATCATCGGTTTAGTGGTTTTAAGAAATGTTTTTTGGAAAAAGTTTTACAGATTTATTTGATGTATATTTAGAATAAGGGGGTTCCTGGATTTAATCCGAGGATCCAGTTTCTAGTTGTTTGTCCTGAAAATATTGATTTGTGTGTCTTTTTAATTTTTATAGGCAATTTTACGTTTGGATCCGAAGAATAAATCAAATTCTATGCATTTTTCTTTGAATTCATGTGTAAAGTTACTATTCTCATCTGAAATGTTTGTTTTAAACTTTTTAGCACATTCTTTTACACTTATTGATTTGAATTTCGGTGTTAACAACTCTTTCATGATAAAAATAAAGTTTTCTTTCTTTAACTCCATCTTTTAATCGCATGTTTACTGAAACACTCCTGACAAAAAGAAACAATCATCTCAAGATGAATAAACATCCATTTTCATACCATGAATTCAATGATTCAAATACCATATCATCTTTTTGAACCGATTTTAAATGGTTTTCCTTATATTTAGATAAACTTTAATATAAAATAGGAAAGTTCGTAACTCTGATCAGATAAATCATTTATCCGAGCAAGTTTTTTTTGTACTACTCATATAAAATACATTGCTCCACTTATTATAATAGTTTAGGCTTGTATTTCATAAAATAAGAAATTTAAACAAGAATTAAAGAATTTATTTATAAAAACATAAATTTCAAAAAACACCCCAAGTTTTTGACAGTATCGATTTAGTTTTCAACAATTACTAATGGATAAATAAACGATCCGAAGAAAGTTTGTATTGGGTAGAGTTGATTGATTTGTTTATTCTTTAATATTCTCTTCTTTAACCTGGGTTTGGTAAAAATCACAGCAATCTTGGAGGGGACATTCATCATGTAAGGGTGATTGGGGCCGGCAGATTGTCTGTCCAAATTGCACCATTAAATCGTTAAGATCAATCCAGTACTCTTTTGGAACTATTTTTTCGAGTTCTTTCTCGGTTTCTTCAGGCTTTTCAGTGGTGACCAATCCTAATCGGTTACTTATACGGTGAACATGAACATCTACTGGTATGGCTGGTTTTTGAAATCCGTAGACCAGTACGCAGTTGGCAGTTTTACGTCCCACTCCTGGAAGTTCCAGGAGACCTTTAGTGGTACTGGGAACTTTGCCTTTGAATTCATTCAGAAGCTTTCGGGAAACTTCCACAATCCTCCTGGCCTTAACATGGTAAAAACCAGCAGGGCGAATTAAAGGCTCCAGTTGGGCTGGGTCAGCATTGGCTATGTCAGTCATGGTTTTGTATTGAGAAAAAAGTTGCTTAGAAGCAAGGTCAGTGTTTTGATCCCTGGTTCTCTGTGATAGGATGGTTCTAATTAACACCCGATAGGGATCTCTGTTTTCAAACACCCTCAAATCATAAAGGTTTTGAAGGTTTTCCATAATCAGATCCATTGGTTTCTTGGAATTAGTGGTAGTTTTATTAGAATTAGTTTTCTTCGAAGGATGGTGGAGGGTGATGATTATCGCCCCGATTTAACCATTTCTAGAAGAACCCCCACACCATCCATTATCCCTTCCCCTTCCTGGGCAATGGTGGGAATAATAGGAGCTTCACAATTCAATTCCAACTGTTCAGGGTTTAAATCCTGTTTATTTGAAAAAACAACATAGGGAATTTGGAACTGGTCCAGACGTTCCATGATCTCCTGATCGGTGGAGGTGATTCCATTACTGTTATCCACTACCAGTATGGCTCCATCCAGACCCTCTGATAGGATCCTGCGCATGAATTGAAAACGATCCTGACCCGGTGTTCCGAAGAAATGTATCTTTTCACCACTGATATGGGTGCTGCCATAGTCCAAGCCAGTGGTAGTTCCATTATATTCAACTTTAGCCTTATTACGGCAGATTTGTTCTAAAGTGGTGGTTTTCCCAGAATTATAGGCACCCATAACTACAATTTTGGTTTCCTTATTTTTCTTCATTTTAATCCCCTGCAGATTAAGTGAAATGATATCCAGCCATAATCACTTAGCCGGTTATTTTTTTTATCACAAATGATGTTTTCAGATTTACATTCTCAAAACATGATTTTGTTAATTATTCATTAATTACTGTATTAATCATGGTCTCATATATAAGTATTTCCTTATTGGGGTATGGGTCATCATCTAATTATGGCATCCACCATCAGATGGTATCCTCTAAAGGCTATCATCATCAATAGCTATTGCATGGTGATGTTCTTCATAGATTGGTATTGCCGGGCTATATTCTGGAGTGAACAGTATTTTCTGATATTATTATTTTCTAGGATAGACTCCTTTAAGGGCCGATTACTTATGACCTGTCTCCAGATAAAAATCAGAGTTTTTATAATACTTTAACCGGACATCCCAATTTCTGCATAACTTGGGGGAAGTTTGGGAAAGAAACTTTATGGGCTGATGCTCCTTTAATTCGCATTCCCCCTGTAACCAAACCCACCAGTGTCAGGGCCATAACCAGCCTATGGTCGCCATGACTTTCCACCACACCTTCATGTGCTCCTCCATGGATAGTGAGGCTGTCTTGTTTTTCTTTAAGACTAACTCCCAGTTTTGAAAGTTCAAGGGCCATGGTGTGCACCCGGTCTGTTTCTTTGAATCGTGCGTGTTCCACCCCAACTATATTGCTAGTTCCCTGGGCTACACTGGCCAGTGCAGCAACTGTGGGTAGGAGGTCGGGAGTGTTTTCCAGATCAACATCAATTCCCTGAAGTGGCACTGTAAAAAGTTCACCATTGGGAAGGGAAGATCCACTGGTTATAGAATGTAGGTGGTCAGCACCTCCAGCCCCCCTGATTGTAACGTGATCGGTTTCCAGCTTGATATCAGCACCCATTTGTTTTACAACATCGAGTATGACCTTATCGCCCTGTTTTGAATCTAGAAAAAGGTTTCTGACTGTTACTTCTCCTTGGAGGATGGCGGCTGCACCGATAAGGTATGATGCCGAGGAGTAGTCACCTTCAATGGTGTAATCTTGGGAGTGATAAGTTTGATTAAGGACGTGGTACGTGTTATCTTTTTCCTGTTGGGTGTTCACCCCGAATTTTTCCATGATATCCAGGGTCATGTCCACGTAGGGTCGGCTTTTAAACTCACCCACCACCTCTAAATCTACGGGTGTCTGGGCGTAAGGTGCTGATAGTAATATGGATGATATGTACTGTGAACTCACATCACCCTTAATCTTAGTTTCACCTCCCCTGAAACCACTTTCCACTGTAATGGGGGGTAACCCATTACCTTTTTTTGAAAATGCTTCCACCCCTAATGGTTTAAGGGAGTCCAGCAGATCTTGCATGGGACGTTTTTTCAGTGAATCATCACCAGTAAGCATTGTTTGTCCTGGTGCCAGACTGGCCATTGTGGTTAAAAAACGCAGGGTTGTTCCACTGTTTTGAAGATCTAACACCTTTCCCAGATTTTTAAGCCTTCCACTGGTTCCATGGACAATACAATAATCATCATATTTTTCGATTTCACAGCCCAATGCTTTGCAGGCATCCAGTGTGGCAAGAGTGTCTTCTGAGTAAAGGGGGTCTTCCAATCGAGACTTTCCCTGTGCAAGGCAGGCTAATAAAATTGCACGGTGGGTGTAACTTTTGGAAGGGGGTGCTTTTACTATTCCTCCAATTTTATCAGCCCTTTCTACTAGTAATTCCACGGGATCACCATTAATATCCTTTAAATCACATTTTTATTGATATATTCATTCAATGGGGGGAGTTTAGATTACCAGTTCCACTACCAGGTCCAGATTTTCCATGAGAATCAGGTCAACTTTTTCTCCACTACTCCCAACTAATTCCTTTCTACTGGTGATATGTCTAGATGTAACCTTGGACCTTTCAATATCAATGTAACCATTTTCTGTGATGTTTTGCACTATCATTGCAGGATCTTCTTCTTTTAAGTATTTCACAATTACTGGGGCTTGGCCCTTAAATTCAGGCCCGATTTTATCCATCCGAGGGGTGACTTCCACCACCACTTCCCGGACATCTGGTTTTCCCCGGGTAATTTCCACATTTTCAATACGCATTGTCCCTTTAATGTCTGATTCCAGTAAATTCAGATGGTTGTAGACATCCTCAGAAGATGCGTAAATGGTTGCCTTTTTTAAGGGAGTGTTTAGGGGCATTTTTTTACTGGCCTTGAATCGTCTAAGTTGACTGATTACTTCCACCCCCATTTGACCTATAGCCTCAAAAGACTCATCTAAGAGATCTTCCTGAACTTTTGGCCACTTTTCAAGGTGAATACTCTCATAGGTTTCATCATCGGTCTTCTCACTTCCGGATAAAGTGTTAACCTGATTTTGAAGGTAATAATTGATCTCTTCGGTGAAATGGGGCGTGAAAGGTGATAGAAGTCTTAAAGAAGTTGATATGACGGTTTTCAAGGTGTAAAGTGCTGCTTGTTTTGATTGGCCCTCATCTTCGGTGTAAAGCCGGTATTTTACTGCTTCGATATATTCGTCGCAGAAGTCATGCCAGATGAAGGATTGTATACGACTGCGGGCATGGGCAAAGTTGTACTCCTCCATGGCCTGGGTTACCTCTCCTACCAGGTGGTTTAGGACTGATAAAATCCATTTATCAAGAGGTTTTAAATTTTTGGTTAGGTTATTATCATTTTTGTGGTTGTATCCGGCAAGATGCATGTTCACGAAGCGGAAAGCGTTCCAGAATTTCCTCAAAAATTTGTATCCATGCTGAACATCTTTCCAGGCGAATGGTACATCAGATCCTGGCACACTGTTGGCAGCCCAGAGGCGTAGGGCATCAGCACCGTATTCTTCCACCACTTCTTCCGGGACAATGACGTTACCTCTAGATTTACTCATTTTATGGCCGTCTTCTCCGAACACCATCCCATTTACCACCACATTTTCAAATGGGGCTTCTCCAGTTAGGGCTAGGCTACGCAGTATGGTGTAGAATGCCCATGTCCGGATGATATCATGTCCTTGCTGGCGGATGTTGGAGGGGAATAAGTCTTTGTATTCTGGTAAGGGCCAGCCAGCAATTACCAGGGGGGTTATGGAGCTGTCCATCCAAGTGTCCAGTACATCGACTTCTGGAATGAAGTCTGTAGATCCGCATTGGCAGGGATCCGAAGGCTGAGTTTGAGTGGGGTCTATTGGTAGTTCTTCTTTTGGGGGTACTATGACTTTTCCGCAGGATTTACAGTACCATACTGGTATGGGTGTGGCGAATATTCGTTGTCGGCTTATGCACCAGTCCCAGTCCATGCTTCCAGTCCAGTTTAAAAGCCGGGTTTTCATATGTTCAGGCACCCATTTCATGCCTTCGGCTGCTTCTATGATCTGGGGGTTTAATTGTTTAACTGCAATGAACCATTGTTTTTTAACCAGGATCTCAATAGGTGTTTTGCATCGCCAGCACTGACCCACATTCTGGTCTACTTTCTCTTTTTTGGTGAGGAAACCTTCATTTTCAAGGTCTTCTACTATGAGCTTTTTACATTCATCCAAAGTTAGTCCACAGTATTTGCCACAGACTTCTTGCATTATCCCCTGTTCATTGATGGCTTCAATTACGTCCAAGTTGTAACGGTTAACCCAGGTTACGTCGGTTTTATCCCCGAAGGTACAGATCATAACTGCTCCGGTACCGAACTCGGGATCAACTTCTTGGTCGGTGATTATTTCTACTTCACGGCCAAAGAGTGGCACTTCAACTTTTTTACCAGCCAGGTGCTGGTAACGTTCATCATCAGGATGCACTACTACTGCTACACATGCTGCCAGTAATTCCGGCCGAGTAGTGGCTATCGGCACACCAGATTCCTCACTGCTTGCAGGAAATTCAAGGTAGTTGAGGAAGGTTTCATTTTCCTGGTACTCAACTTCGGCAAAAGCGATGGCTGTCTCGCAGCGGGGACACCAGTTCACTGGGTGCACATCACGGTAGATCAGATCATCATGGTACATCTGGAGAAAACTGGTCTGTGTTTTTTCTTGATACTCCGGAGTCATGGTTACATACTCTCGGGACCAGTCCTGACAGTAGCCCATCCTCTGCATCTGAGTCTTCATGCCCTGAATATTTTCACTGGTTAGTTCAATACACATCTTCCTGAATTCTTCCCGTGAAACATCATTCTTCTTGATATCATGGATCTCTTCCACTTTAACTTCAGTGGGCAGACCGTGACAATCCCATCCCTGGGGGAAAAGAACTGAATATCCATTCATACGTTTCCAGCGGGCTATTAAATCCATGTAAAGCCAGTTTAAAACGTGTCCAATGTGGATGGAACCAGTGGGATAGGGTGGTGGGGTGTCAATAATATAACGTGGACGGTTTTCATCTGGATTAAAATGGTACAGATTAGTTTTTTGCCAATATTCTTGCCATTTGATTTCTTTTTTATGATGGTAGTCCTTGGGAACCTCAACTTCATTCATCTTAGGTCTCCTATTGGTTGGTGAATTATCATAAATTCTTAAATCAGCCAAACCAGTAACAAAATTAGTATAAATTAAATACACATCCTTTCCGGTTTGGTTTTTATTAAAATTGTATTAATTTCTAAGTTTTATTAACTTTTGGATATAATCTAAATTTTTGGGTTAATATTGTAATAGAAGTAAATTATTTAATTCTAAGAATAACAACTATAATAATAGTTTATGAGTATAATCTTTTTATTATACAGTCGCCATGGTTTATCCTTCTAGGTTTAATATAAAACATGGTAAGTTATAATCCCCCTTTATTGGATTTAACTGATAGGTGACAATATAATATGGAAATGTTATGGTTTTACATTGCAGTGATCCTGGCAATCAGTGATGAAGTACACACCCAGATATTCTGGAAATTGTTCTTTGATTTTTATGTAATATTAGCTGGGTTAATCCAGGAAATCTTGGACTCCAATATAGCGTTGTGGATGGTTCATGAGGTTATGGAGGCAATTTTCCATTTTGTCTTATTATCCATACTATTCTTTTCACTGGAGATCGGATTTTTAGCAGCACTAGTACACCTGATAGTTGACTTGTACCATGAAGCTGCCGGGTTGGAGATGAACCAATTACAGCACCGATCCCTGCACTTCACAGTTGAATCCCTTTTCTTCATAACCCTCTTTGGCTTGTAAAACACATACACCAAAAAAATGTAAACAATTAGATAAATCTGGATATTGAGTCTGAAATGAAATAGGAGTAATCCTCAAAATCATAAAATAAATTAGACACATAAGATGATCATAGACCTGACTTTTTAATAAAAAAAATAATAATCATAGTATTGAAATATTTTCAAAAAAAAATGTTGTAGAAGAGGAAAAAGGTATGCCAGTTATAAAATTCGCTTACACTGATCTTGAAGAACTACTTGGTCAGGATATAAACAAAAATGAACTCATTGACTTACTACCCATGATAAGCAGCGATATTGAGGATTATGATGATCACGAGGTTAAAGTAGAGTTTTTTCCCAACCGTCCTGACTATCTGTCTGTGGAAGGAGTTGCCAGAGCACTCAAAGGATTCCTGAAAATAGAAGAAGGATTACCCCACTATCACCTGGAAAACTCAAACACTAGCATAACCATAGACCCAGAACTAGGGGACATCCGGCCTTACACATCCTGTTGCCTGGTTAAAGGCATTCACCTGACTGAAGAAAAGCTACGTCAACTTATGGACTTCCAAGAAGACTTGCACTGGGTTTTAGGTAGGGACAGGAAAAAAGTAGCCATAGGTATCCACAACCTTGATGTTCTCCAGGGACCATTCCGTTATTTAGCTTGCGACCCGGATGAGGTATCCTTCGTACCCCTGGAAATGGATGAAAAGATGACCCTCAGGGAAATACTCACCGAACATAAGAAAGGACGATCATATGCCCATTTAATAGACAAACACGATAAATATCCAGTAATAATGGACTCAGAAGATAACATACTCTCAATGCCCCCCATCATCAATGGGGAACTCACCAAACTAACCACTCTGACACGAAACCTTTTTGTGGATGTTACTGGAACCAGTCAACTCGCAGTGGAGCGTACCTTAAATATCATTGCCACCAGTTTCGCAGAATCCGGTGCCCAGATCCAGACAATGGAAAACATCTATGAAGATGGAACCTTCACCAGACCAGACTTAACACCCAAAAAGCGAATGGTAAGTGTGAAAAAAGCTGAAAAAGTCATAGGAATGCCCCTATCTGCGGAAATAGTGGTGGATTCTCTGAAAAAAGTTCGCTTTGATGCGGAAGCCATTGACCCGGACACAGTTAAGGTGATGATTCCCCCTTACCGGGTTGACATTCTACATGAAGTGGATATAATTGAGAATGTGGCTATTGGCTATTGTTTCCGTAAAATCAAACCAAAATTACCCCAAGTGGCCACTGTAGCCCGGGAAGATCCTTATCATGATTTTGACCAGAATGTCAGGGAGATCATGAATGGACTGGGATTTATCGAGGTAATGAGCCTAATGCTCACCAACGAGGAGAACCACTACCGTAAGATGATGATCCCTGAAACTGAACGGGTGGAAGTAGCCCAACCCATCAGCCAGGACAGGACCATGATACGCCAGAGCCTCTTAAACGGACTTCTGGAATTTTTGGAGGATAACAAACACGAAGAATTACCCCAGAAAATCTTCGAAGTAGGGGAAACTGTTTTCCTTGAAGAGGAAACAGAAACCAAAACCAGGGGTGTTAAAAAATTGGCAGCTATGATGATCCACTCCCAGGCCAACTTTACCGAGATCAAATCCACAAGCCATGCACTAATGGTTAACCTTGGATTGGAAATGGAAATAGAAGACACAAAACATCCTAGCTTCATCCAGGGAAGATGTGCTAAAATAAAAAGTATCGATAAGTCCAGTTTGAATGTATTGGTAGAAGGCTTCTTCGGTGAGATTAACCCCGAAGTGATAACCAATTTTGAACTGGAATATCCTGCGGTGGCAGTGGAAGTTGAGTTTAAAACCATAAAATAAACTCTACCACTAATACCGGTTTAATAAAAATGATAAAACCGTAACATATTCCTCAATTACTTCTTTCAGATTACTTTTCATCTAAATTTTCCAATGAAAAGAAAAAAAGGTAAGCAAATATGTGGAAGATGAAATGCACAATCTGCAATTAATCTCCTAGAATTGTTACTTGAAGATTCCTATGCCTGGGACCATCCAGCTCCACGAAAAAAATGCTCTGCCAGGTTCCCAGCATCATTTTACTATTTTCAACTGGGATGGTCTGGCTGCCTCCCAATAAAAAGCCCCGAATGTGACTATCTGCATTGTTATCAATACGATCATGCTGGTATCCGGCACCTTGTGGGATGACCTTTTCCAACGCTAATTTGAAGTCTTCAATTAAACCAGATTCATTCTCATTAATAACCACACCAGATGTGGAATGGGGGCTGTAAACATTTAAAAGTCCCTCTTTAATACCACTGCGTGATAAGATGTCTGCAACTTCAGTGGTGATATCCTGTATTTCCACTCTCTTTTGGGTGCTGATCTTCAATATTTCACGTGTTTTTTCCATCAAAATCCCCCTCACTATTTTTTTTTAAAATCTCAGTCCATCTTTTTTAAAATAAGCTCAATTAGTGCGCTAAATATATGGGCAACTTTAGATCACTGGAATCAGAAAGTTATTAGTTGTTATCTAAAATAGTTGGAATTGTGTTTCAACATCACTCTGGTCCATCATCCGTTCGCAGTAGTAGCAGCGAAGGATTAATGGTTCCTTATTCAATACAATGAAGCGTGTTTTCACTGGTTCATCAGTGTTAGTAATGCAGTTAGGGTTTGAACAGGATAAAATATTTTTAATCTCATCTAAAAGGTTGACTTTTCCCTTTTCAAGAATTTCATAGTCTCTAATAATGTTTATAGTGGCATGAGGTGCGATTAGAGCTATTTCATCAACTTCTCGTGATGCCAGTTCCCGGCCCTCGATCTTAACAATATCCTTACTACCCATCTGACTGGACTCCACATTCATGGTCAAGGTCACACCAGTCTCCTGACTGGGTAGTTCCAATATTTTAAGGACTTTAAGGGCATTATTCGCACTGATATGATCAATAACCGTGCCATTTTTAATTGGTTTTACCTTCAATTCCTTGGGAGTTTTCATGTTTCACCATTCTAAGTAGTTCTAGGAGATCATTATTCGGATAATATTTTATAAGATTATCCATTACTGGTTATGAAAAATTTTAGGATTACATATTATGTATGGGGATGATGTTATAAAAAAAAATATTCACCAAAACTTACTGTATTAAATATAATGTGGATTATTTTAAAAAAAAATTCAATACATATCACCAGAAAAAAGGAAAAAAAAATGTTGGATAAAAAAAAAAAATAATTCCATCAGCGTTTATCCAGCACCATTTCAATGAACTTGGCATAAACTGGTCTGGTGATGAATATTCCAACTAAAACTCCGATTATAGTGGTGAATGCAAAACCAGATAGCACACCTATACCAGTGGCTCCTCTACTAAACCCAATATATGCCAGTGGCAGCATGGCTGCGACAAGAGTACCTGCAGCAGCAAATATGACAAAAAATGCCTTTTTTATCTGCGACCGAACTCCGCTGATCCGTTTTTTATCCTTAAATCCTTTAAGCACCTCGTCTGTGATGATGATCTGATCATCAACTCCAGTACCAATAGCCGCAATTATACCAGCAATGGCTGCCAGATCAATGTTCCAGTGAATCACCGCAGCAGTACCCACAATCAGAATGAGTTCTGCAATACTGGTCAACATTATGGGAACAATCAATATGATCCGACGGTACTTCAACATGATTATTCCTGAAATAACCACCAATGCTAACAATCCAGCTATAAGAGCACCCTGGATAAACTGATCACCCAAATCTGCGGAAACACTGCTAACACCTACAATTTTGACTTTAACCGGCAGTGCACCGGATTGTAAGAGTGTTTGGATACTTTTAGCCTCTTTCACAGCTTCTTCCTTGGTGGGTGAGCCTCCGCTGATCTCCACGTTAGTGGAGGCCTGTCCTGTGGCCAGTCCAGGGGAAAGTTCCGGGGAGGTTATGAGTTCATCATCCAGATACATTTCCACAGGAACACCAGACTGACCTTTAGCTATGTCTGCGAAACGTTTTGCACCTTCCAATGAAACTGTGAAAGGAACATGCCATTCAGTTCCGGTCACCTGATATGGTTGTACATTGGTAATGTCTGAACCCAGAAGGGCTGTTTTGTTATTGATTTTGGCTTCGAATTTACCATGAGTCCCAACAATCTTGGCCACATCATCAGGTTGAACTCCAGCAATTTCCACAATCACATTCTGATTCCCACTGGAGTATACCTTAACATCTTTAACACCGAAGATGTTCAACCGTTTATCCATAACAGCAGTAACCGTGTTCATGGTAGCACTATCTACCGGTTTTTCCAGTTGAATCTGTATAACAGACCCGCCTTTAAGATCTAAACCCTGTTCAATCCCAAAAATGGATATGGCAGCTATACTCCCAAGAATTAGCACGATAAGTAATATAACTCGTTTGTCTTTGAGGAATTGCTTGTATTTCATTTTCGTGCCTCCAAGTACCATCTAAGTATGCCAAGGTTCATGAGCCAAGTAGTCAAAATATCGGCAGTTAAACCTATAATAAGCACGGCAGCTATATCTGCCAGGGTCTGAGCTGAGGGGATTAGGAAAATAACCACCAAGTATAGGGTGACCATGGAGCTAATGGATGTTACCGCCATAGTCAGACCAGTTTTCATCGCAGTTACCGCTCTTTCTGTAATTGTTCCTTCTTTTCGTTTCAGGATTCTGGTGGTTAGCAGGATATCAGTGTCTACACTGTAACCAATAAGCATGAGTATGGCACCCACAGATGCAACCGATAGTGGGATTCCAAATAGGCTCATTCCACCAATGGCGATGATAATATCGGAAAGTGCAACCGTGATAATTGCAATACTGGGTATTAAATCACGGAAAATTATAAACACAGTTATGCTCATGAAGATGAATGCAAAGGCCAGTGCATAGTAGATCTGGGTCATTGATTCTTTACCCAGTACTGGGCCCACTGATCTGTAACTGGAGATAGTTCCAGTTCCCTCCAGAACAGATGATAATTTCACCACATCTGCATGGCCTGCAATTTCCACAGTGGCCTGATTTTTACTAACCGTAACATCAACTTGTTGATTGGAAATACCATCACTAATTAAAGTTTTGAGTTCACCTTGACTTACTGGTTTTTCCAATTGTACAGCGACTGTAGTTCCACCTTTTAATTCTATACCCTCCTCCAGACCAATGGTAAGTGCCAATATAATGGCTATGATGGTGATCACCACTGGTATGATGATGAGGGGTTTGTATGATTCTAAAAACCGTTCATATTTTATCAAAAAGATCACCAGTTTTCCTTTAAGAAATTAAACATATTTTTTTCATAGTTGTAATGTTTGTTTTAGCTATATCAATTTAATTGAACATTAATATAAGTGAGTTACATGATTTATATAGTTTGATTTAAAATAGTATGGTGATAGATAATTTTTAAGTGTTATCTGGCTTTTTTAGATTCCATATATGTGAAGATCTTCTTCCTGGATGATTTTTTTAGCATCATGCATCAGTTCTTCAATTTTTTTACCACCAGTTTTTACCTGGAAAGATTTGATCATCCTACCACCCCTGGGCTCAATTTTTTCTTTCATTCTGTCAATCACCTTCTGACCACCAGAACTTCCCATTGTAGCAAATAGGATAACATCTTTGCCCTTAAAATCGCATTGATCAATAAGGGTGATCATGGCTGGTGCTGGTTTGCTGGCCCAGGTAGGACTTCCCAGATAGACCAGATCATAATTGGATAGATCCACAGTTTCAGGTTTGATTATAGTTTTATTCTCACGAAATGCGTCCACTGAAGCTTTTAAATAATTCAGGGGACCTTTTCGTTCAGTCAGGTCAACAATTTCAACTAGGTCTGCATTAATTTCCTCAGCCAAAGTTTTAGATACCAGTGCCGTTTTCCTGCTTCTTGAATAAAATAAAATAATAGTTTTCATTTTTTTCCTCAACCCATTGATACTGCTAATAGATTTTTATAGAAATTAAAGGTGTTTTTAATAATGAATCTATTATTAAGTGATTATAATAAGGTTTTAACAAATTATTGTTTATGATTTTTTAATAAATCAGTATAATCGTTGCATAGGATATGTGATCTTAAGTTTATAAAACTTTAGGGATGTAAACCCACAGCTTCCAGAGACATTGTCTCGGCAAACCCACACATCAAATTCATGTTTTGAACTGCCACGCCGGATGCACCCTTAACCAGATTGTCAATTGCTGAAATTATCACTAATCTGCCGTTTTCATCAATTTCAAACCCACCTATATGGCATAGGTTAGACCCACGGACAGAACTGGTTCTAGGAACTTCAGACATGCCCATCACCCTGATGAATGGTTCATCTTTATACTGTTTTTGGTAAAGACCTAATACCTCATCAGGTGTAACTTCAATTTGTGGGAAACAGTGTAGTGTTGTTATTATGCCTCGGATAACTGGTACCAGGTGAGGGGTGAATGAAACACGAACATCTCCATATTTTCTGAGTTTTTCCTGGATCTCTGGCATGTGACGATGGCTGGTTAAAGCGTAGGGCACCACATTATCGCCAATGTTAGGGTAGTGGGTGGCTGGAGTAGGGTTGATCCCAGCACCGCTCACACCACTTTTAGAATCAGCAATAATAGTATCGGTTATGTCATTTTCTACCAGGGGAATTCCGGCCAGTATTGCACCAGTCACGTAGCATCCTGGATTTGCAACCAGGGTTGCCTTTTTGATTTTGTCCCGGTACATTTCAGGCATCCCATAAACAGCTTCTAATGGTTCTTTATGTTTTAATCCATACCATTTCTCATAAACACCAATATCATCGAATCGGTAGTCTCCACTAAGATCAACCACTTTCATCCCCTTTTCAACCAGTTCAGGGACTATGTTCATGGAGGCACCGTGGGGGGTTGCGGTGAATGCCAGGTCAACATCCAGATCGGAGGGTGATTGATTGGTGAATTTCAAATCCAGATCATGCAAATGGGGATGTACTTTACCTATAGGGGTGTCTGCATACTGTCTGGAAGTGGCAGCCACAACTTCCACTTCACTGTGAATATCTAGGAATCTTAAAAGTTCCCCTCCAGTGTAACCACTGGCTCCAATAATTGCTACTTCTAACATATTTCTCACACTCAATTCTTAGTTAGGCTGGCTATTAAATTATTTCCATTTAATATCAGCATCATCAGTTCATGGCGAAAAAATCGAATGCTTTTTTATTATATAACTGATGTGATGGGCAGTTATTTTTATATCATTCACACCTTTTTTTTTATGAGGGGATCCACACTTCAATCAGCCAATAGATTTTTTTTTAATCGACGCGATCAGTGGTTTGTTTGTCTTTCAAATCACGAGAATTATCATCTTCTAAAGCATCTTCAAAGGCATTTTTATGTAAATTGGCTGCCATTTCCCTTTTCGATTCATCGTCAGTGAAAAGTCGCATTCTACCAGCCCTGCAGGGGTAATGTTGTATTTTGAGTCCTACCTTAATAGGTAGATTGGCGGCAGATTCTCCGATCATTTCATGAGCCACAAATTGGGTGCTTCCGCAAGGTGCACACCTTAAGACCTCCACATCAACTACTTTGTCCCCTTGACAGTTCACCCTTACTTTCGGTTTCCCGAACACAGAAACAAATTCATCAAAGACAGGATTACCATTCTCAGTAAGGTCACACATGTTTTCAGGACAGGTAACATTACCATAACTTTCTAACTGGTTTTTAAACCCATCACCTCTCCAGGCACCTACAATGATCCATTCCACCTTATCATGCATGGTTTCAACCAGTTCAAAGGCTAAGTCAGGATGTAAAACATAGCTGAGGATAATATCGGCCTTTTCCAGTTTATTGATGATGTCTGGTGGCAGATCAATTTCATCCATAAAGGCAGATGCCGGTGGATCCATCACAACGTACTGTGAGTCAAATTCTTCTTTAATTGTTTCATAAGCCCTCTCACCATAAGAATCGTCGGTTACAATAGCTACTCTCATATAAAAAAACTCCATTGGATTTGGAATAAATTCTACTTGTTTATTTTTCTTCCTATACCTAAACTTTATAGGGATTATCTGGTTATCATGGTGCCGATACCTTGTTTGGTGAATATTTCAAGAAGTATGCTGTGTTTTACCCTTCCATCGATTATATGTGCAGATTTAACTCCTTTTTCCAGGGCACTGATACAGGTTAAGACTTTGGGTAACATGCCGTCTTGCACTGTTCCATCTTCAATGAGTGCTAAAACTTCCTGGATGTTGGTCTTTTTAATAAGACTGTTGGGGTCTGAAGAGTCCTGCAGTATGCCTGGAACATCGGTAAGTATGATGAGTTTTTCAGCACCAACTTCGCCAGCCACTTCACCAGCCACAGTATCTGCATTCAAATTTAAGGTATTGGCCTTATCATCCACGCCAATTGGGCTAATAACCGGTATGTACTGGTTTTTTGTTAGAACTTCCAGGATTTCGGGGTTTATAGATTCAATTTCCCCCACCAGTCCCAGGTCGACTGTTTGTTCTTCACCGGTGTCCTGGTTTACAACAACTTGTGGGGAACGTTTACGGACTTTTAATAGTAGGTTGTCTTCCCCGGATAATCCAACACTTTTTCCTCCGTGTAGGCCAATGTTGGCCACAATTTCAGTGTTGATCTTCCCTACTAATACCATTTTCACAATGTCCATGGTTTCCTGATCAGTTACACGCAAGCCTCCAATAAATTTGGGTTCTTTACCCAGTTTGTTCATTGAACGTGATATTTCTGGACCCCCTCCATGGACTACGATGGGGTTCATGCCCACATATTTTAGTAGTACAGTGTCACGGGCTGTGGAACTCTTGGCATCAGCATCGATCATGGCGTGGCCACCGTACTTTATCATTATCTTTTTCTGGTGGAATTTTTTAATGTAGGGAAGTGCTTCAATAAGAATATTAACTGTTTCCATAAAAGAACACCTTAGTTAATTATATTTTTTTTTGATAATTTACAATTTATTAATTCAACAATCCTTTTATCTTAATTATTTTTTTTTAGATGAGATTTCCCATATTCTCTTCTTAAATTTATAGTTAGTACTATATCTTCTTAGATATTGTATATATTTACTCACTAATCATTTGGCATCTTATTTTCCCCAATTTCTCAATCAGGCTGTGAAATAGTAACTAAATTAATGTGGGGGTTAATAATAATAACATGGCAGATTTTAAGGTGCAATCGGAAGATGACAATAATGATTTTGTTTTCACCCGGTCGTTTCGGAAGATATACACCATGTTCCGCAGTTTAAAAAACCGGAAAGGAAGATTTGTATTAATCATAGGGAGTCCTGGGACGGGTAAGTCTGCAAATATTTATTCTGCATTGGAAATTCTTAATTTGGATGTTTATGATCCCACTCTTCTTCTGGATGATCCTGATATGAGTTCTTCTGATGTTTTCAATGAATTTTACCAGACACTGAGACAAGATCTCGGTGTTAAAACCAATGAAGATGTTTACAAGAAAGTACAGGAATACGATATGGTTCTATTAGCAGATAAGATTTTAGACTCCGAATTCGTTGATAAAGATAAGGTTGGATTGAGTTTATGGTCGTTGAATAAAGGTTTTGATACTTTTCCATTCTACTTTGGGATTTTAATAGAATATTTTAAGCATAGGCAGGAACTCCAGAAAATTAATGTTGTTATTCAGACTGCCCTGGTTTTCAGGTTCAAGGGTGTTAAATACGATATTTTAACTGATTTTTTCCTGATTTCACCGGTTCTTGTTTTCATTTTAAACCAGTTTTTTGAAGTAATCCCCATATCCTATTCTAAGGAGGAAACCAGAAAGATAGTTAAAAAGAACTTCAAAGTCGATGATAAACAAATCATTTCATATATTGATGAGTATGGTTGTAAACCTCGAGTTATTTTTGAAAGATTGGAAAAAGAGCTAAAAAAATAGGAATATATGAAGGTAGGTAATATTCCTATCTGAAGTCGATCATTCCCTGCTGGTAGAAGTTCTGAAGTTCGGTGTAGTGTGTTAATTCGTAATTGGCATAGGGGTCGTTAAAGTAGGGTAAAATCATGCCTCTAAATGTGTACACATAGGCGGGTATGATTCCATATTGTTTTCTGACTATATCAAAAAATAAGGGGAATCCACATCCCTGGGCAAACATAGGGTTGTCTTTACGGGCCGTACCATGCCAATACATGGGTATAGGTCCTTCCTGACCATTTTCCTGGGCAACACCATAAATATAATCTAAAGCTTCGTCAAGAGTGTCGAAAACAATTCCATCACTCTTATATTTATATCTACCGTCAGGAATGCCGAATAATGCTATTTGAAGCGAATCCCAGTAGTCAGTATCACCTACTGCGCCGGTTCCCTGCGAGTCAATGAAGGCCAGTTCAAGTATCTCAATATCTCCCTCTTTGTAGTTACGGTAATTGGAACTACCTGCAAAGTGTACTACCAGTGCTGATTTGGAATTTTTTTCTTTGGCATGTTGGGCTAATAATTGAGAATGCAAGTGTCCTGGAAACATATCTGGATTAGCTACTTTCACAAATGACAGCCTACCTTCAGGGGTGATTGGACCATTTACGGTTGATACATAGGCGTAACCTACAATTAACAGGATAACAGCCAGTATAACTAAAGACCATCTCATTGTTTTATATCTCCTTCTTAAAATATCATTTTCATCATATGTGGGATGTTTAAGGCATCTTCCAACAAATTCATCACAATTTCTTCCAACAAATTCATCTTCAATTAGATTAATTAAGTTTTTTTTTGCAAATATTGATACTTTTGAAATTACATCTTATTGACCATATTGGGTGGTATATGGTCTGTTCCCTCACAAATTTTAAAATTATTTGTTGATTGCTGGTAATTTCCTTCGATTTTACCTGGAATGAATTATTGGCTAAGTAAAACTTCAATATTAGTCTGATTTTTTTTATATTTGATCTAATGATTATAGGCCATTGCACATTATTTTACCAAATTAATTTTTTTTTAATTCTAATAAAACTTTCGTTTGCTGGATTAATGAATTAACTACTTTTTTTTATTTATTTTTTGGTAAAATTGGTTCCCATTTTTATGATATCTATTATTTCATTGTTTGATATGGAATAATAGGCCATTTTGCCTTCTTTCCTGAATTTCACCAAGTTTTTATCCCTTAGCAGTCTAAGTTGGTGGGAGACTGCTGAATCAGTTATCTCCAGAACTGCGGCTAAATCGCAGACACAAATCTCTTTTTGAGTTAAGGCATAGAGTATTTTGACTCTGGTGGGATCACTGAGCACTTTGAAATGATCGGAAATGATTTGAAATGTTTCATCCTGAAGCATTTGTGATTTAACTCCCCGCACCGAGTTTTCATTGATACATTGAATATCACAAATATCATCATCATTCATATGAATCCCACTTTTTTGGCCTTGTTTCTACAATATTCTTTACTTAAATTAACATTAATACAATATATACTTACTTGTTCAAATGTTCATTTATTATTAATTTGCATCTTCTTTAAAAAAAACATAGCCGGCTGCTCTTTTGTAAAAACATAATCCATCTAAAAAAAAATGTGAAAGGCTATATTGGCTAAAAATAGTTTTAAAATGGAAATTATGGTGAATAATATAATTAAATATAAGAATTAACTGTAAAATGTTCAAAAAAGATTTTTGGCTAATATATAAGTCGTTTATAGGATGAATATGGATAGTCCCTAGCGGAGTCGAACCGCTGTCGCGAGATCCAGAGTCTCACATGATTGCCACTACACCAAGGGACTAAGGGAATAGTTTTAACCTTTTACAATATAAACTTTTAGCCGCCATCACCCCCATTCAGTAACCAGGGTTGATTTTTTTTAAATTCATTAAAAATGAAATATTTTTCTACCAATTTTATCTAAATGGATCATATTGCAAATACAATTATTATTCTACCAGTTCATCTAAAAGTTGTCATTTAGAAATACAATTATTATTCTACCAGTTCATCTAAAAATTGGATCATATAGTAATATATCGTAGTATTTTTTTTGGGCTTTGAGAGTTGTTATCTTTTCCAGATATTTTTTGGAAGGTATGATACTATGGCGTTTGATATCACTCATCAAAAATATTAGTCACGAAAAAAATTTTTAAAGGTGAATCTTTTTGTTAAAAGCGCTTAATATTGCAATATAAATTTTTTTAGGTCTCCGAAAGCTATATAAAGGATGTTATCTAAGTTTAATTTGCAAATACTTTATTAAACCACGATCAATGGAGACGCAATAGCAATATATACTAATTGCCTCCCCAAATTTATGCCCGCAGGGCTCAACCAAAACTCCCCATTAAAAGAATCCCTGCGGGGTTCTCCATTGATAAAATGACTGTTTTTTTAAAAATTTTCCTAACTAGTCTATAACTTTTATAAGATTTAATACTCGAAAATTATATTTTATGGGAATTTAACTGATTATAAATTGGAATCTAAAACCACTAAATCTAATAGGTTAATGGTAGATACATGTTAAAACAACTGAAAGTTGAATTGGCATAACAGATTATTCTGAGGTTAAAAATGGAACTAAAAACTATTGGTTTGGTTAATTCTCCTTATAAAATTAAAAAGGGCTCCCCACATCAAGGAAGGTTTTCTGAAGAGCTTTCTACCATTGAAATCTTCACAGAGTATGCTGAAGCACTGCAAGGTATTGAGCAATTCTCTCATCTAATGGTAATATATTGGATGGATCGTTCAGGACCAGTATCCCTTAAAGTAGTGCCCCGAGGCCGAACCAAAAAAAGAGGTTTGTTTTCCACCAGGGCACCGGTAAGACCCAACCCCCTCGGATTATGTATGGTGGAACTAGTAAAAAGAGAAGGAAACATTTTAACTGTAAAATGGTTAGATGCTCTGGATGAGTCCCCAGTCCTGGATATAAAACCATTCGTATCCGATATTGATTGCCTGTGATTTGTTTCATAATTTTGGTATTTTTACAATCTTTTTTTTATATTTCTCTAAGACTTAACTAATACTCAGTGTATTTTTTAACGATCATGGTCATTTTCCAAACTTACTTATGGGTTATTGTATTAGTATAACAGAGGGAAAATTTGTTGTTAAATATTGGATTTTCTTTTAATATATTCATAATTTATTCTAAGGAGAGAGAATAAATGGGCTTTAAAAAAGCTGTAGAATTAACCAAGGAAATAAGAAAAGTTAAAGGAGTCATATCTATTTTTTCTCCAGGTGTTGCAGCGTCCAAAACCTTAAAAGATGTTGATCTGGTTGTTTTTTACTCTAATAAAACAGAATCTTCTGTAAAAAATGTTGAAGAGTTGGTTGCTGGTAAATTGTGTGTGAAACATATAGATCTTGATGAATTAAAGAAAGATGCAGAACTCAAAAGTGCTATGAGTGGGGAAGGAGTTCTATTACATGGAAAAGCAGTTGATATGACTGCCGAAGGTTCAAGATTAAAGTCACGTATGATACTATCCTATGACACCACTAAAATGAACCAAAACGACAGGAACAAACTTAACCGTGCACTTTATGGGGGCATATCTACCTACCGAAAAGATGGGAAGAGAATTGTCAAAGAATATCCGGGTCTGGTGGAAAGAGTTCATGCCGAGAAGCTGGGTAAAGGAGTATTAATGGTGGACCGGTTTAATTCATCCATGATAATACAAACCTTTAAAAGTTTCAGTGCACAATGGAGAGAAATCCCAGTTTGGACATATTAATACCAGTTGAACATGTTAAAATAGGGATCATAAGTTGTAATATTTGAAAACCTTCTCTGCCCCAGAAGTTCCAGAAAAATTAAATTTCCCATCAACAGAAATGTTTTTAGTTAAATGATTTGCTATTTTTTTCTATAAAGGTTATCCTCATATTTTTTTTTTATACTCATATTGTCTGACTTGCAGAGGGTGAAAATGTTTCCATGACTTTGCCCTCCTGGTGTTTTCAAATAATCCGTGCAATTCTGAGTGGATAAGATTTTAGAAGCTTTTGTTTAAAGTTACATTTTTTATATTATTAAAATGAAAATATAAAATCATTTTAAATAACTTCAGATTATTTGGATTTTGATATTCTAGTGAAGTCATAAATCTTTAAAATTATACTTGAAACACTATTTAATGGAATGTCTTTCCATAATGAATTATGTGATGTACATGGTTAAAATTAGGTTCATTAACCGGTTAATGAAGGTAAAAGGTTACTTGGGTGGGGATGAAGAAGTTCCTATAATGTATATTCATGCCCTGATGGCTATTGTAGGGAGTGTGAGTCTTCTTTTAATTATGAAATTTCAAGAATTACCAATATCTCACATGCAACATACTTTGTTGGTTTTAGTGGAGAAAGCTTGTGTAATTGTGGTTATTGCATATGTGATTAGTCGTTTACCTCAGTTTGGTGAAATTCTAGAGGGAAAGTTCACTTTTAAAAACCAAATTATTCTAATATTGATATTTGGGGCAATTTCTATTTTTGGAACTTATTCTGGAATTGATATATTCGGAGCAATGGCCAATGTCAGGGACCTGGGACCAATGGTAGCTGGTCTTGTTGGAGGTCCCATAATGGGTTTAGGAGCAGGCCTTATAGGGGGATTATACAGATTAAGCTTGGGGGGTTTCACAGCAGTTCCATGTGCCATTGCCACTATTCTTTCAGGTTTACTGGCAGGGTTGATATTTTTAGTCAACAAAAGACGATTTATTGGGGTTTTTTGGGCAGTTGTTTTTTCAGTTCTCATGGAATCAATTCACCTCCTGTTAGCTCTTGCTATTTCCAAACCTTATTCACAGGCTTTAATAGTGGTTGAAGAGTTAACAGTGCCTGTAATAGTAGCCAATGCCATGGGTGTGTTTATTTTTGGTTTTATAATATCTAACCTGTTAAGAGAGAAGGAAACTGAGCATGAACGTGACTTATTCTATGATGAACTTGAAAGGAAAAAGCATGAATTATTAGTGGCTAATAAAATTCAGAAAAGTTTCCTACCGGATAAACTAATCAAAATACCCGGTTTTGATCTTGCAGCACTTAACATCCCTGCACACGAAATGGGGAGTGATTTTTATGATTTCATACCTTTGTCAAAGGATAAAGTTGGCATAGTTATTGCTGATGTGGCTGGGGAAAGTTTTCCCGCATCTGTTTTAATGGCTTTATCCAGAACTATACTACGTGGTGAGGCAAAAAACCAGAAACCGTCACTGCTTATCAGATATCTTAATAATCTTATATCAGTTGATATCGGGCCAGAACATGAAATATTCATCACAATTTTATACGGAGAATTAAACACTAAAACCCGGTGCTTTACTTATGTCAATGCAGCACACAATCCTCCACTTCTATTCAAAAAACAATCAATGAAAGTAGATGAATTAGCTTGGGGGGATAAATCACTGGGTCGGCTGGGTAATATGAACCTGGAAGAACAAAAATTGAAGTTTGAATCTGGTGACATTTTATTATTATTCACTGATGGAGTTATAGAGGCCCTGAAAGATAGAGAGAGTCCTGGTGAAGAAGTTCTACGTAACTTATTGGAGAGTAATTATGAACTATCATCATTTGATATTGTTGAAGAGATTAATAAAAAATTTATAAAATCAGAAACCAATCATGATGATCTTATTTTAGCTGTTTTAAAAGCTGATTAAGGGATTAAATAGTTTTTATTAAAATTAAGAAAGTAAATGTTCCAGAAGGATCTTCAACCCAATTGTTATCAGGATTAAGCCGCCAATTATTTCTATTTTACCTTCAAAAAGATGTCCAACCTTTTTTCCAATGTAAACTCCTAGAAACGATAATCCAAATGTTACTAGGCCTATAATAATGACAGGTAATAATATGTTGGTGTTTAAAAAGGCGAAGGTAACTCCCACTGCAAAAGCATCAATACTTGTGGCCACAGACAGGATTAAAATATCTTTCATTTGGAAAATTTGGCATAATCCTTCATTTTCATCCCGAAATAGGCCCTCGTAGATCATTTTGCAACCGATTAACAGTAGGAGGAGAAATGCTATCCATGGTGCCCAAAATGATACAATAACTGCTAACAGCCCCCCTGCCAACCAACCAAAAACAGGCATCAGAGCTTGAAAACCACCAAAAAATAGGGATATAATGAATGCATGTTTTAAATTCCATTTAAGTACCATGCCCCTTGTTATTGACACACTAAATGCATCCATTGCCAATCCAACAGCTATCAAAAATAGGGAGAGTATATCCATAAGTTTATACTGTTTGCACAGTTTAATATAACTATAAACAAAATCTCGAATCAGATGATGTATCAATGTTTAGCGATTATTTTTATCGGAAATTGTGCAAATTATAAAAAAAAATGTACGTTGTGTTTATAATTAGTATATAAAACAATAGTAAAATAAGCAGGAGATTATTTTTTTTATTTGAAACTGTATTGTAGTTAAAATTGCTGGTAGGTGATCACAGTTGGATGAAAATAATTCTGATAAGAAATCTGATAACATCAGTATTCTACTAGAAAAAGGCAACAAACTATTTAATAATGGTGATTATAAGTCTGCTCTTTTATATTTTGATGAAGCTCTTATTTTAGACCCGAAAAATAGTAAAATATGGGATAATCGTGGAGTGGCCCTTTCTCGCATTGGTCTTCAAGACGAGGCTCTGGAATCATACCATATGGCTCTTGATCTTGAACCAGACAATTCACAGGCTTGGTCTAATTTAGGCGTGTTATACGCAGCCCAGGGCCGATTTGAAGAGGCAATAAATTGCTTTGAACAATCTCTTGATCTTGTGCCGGATAATGACGAAGTCTGGAATAATCATGGGACAGCCCTGTTCAGTTTAGAAAAACATGAAGAAGCACTAAAATCTTTTAACCATGCACTTAATTTAAATCCAGATAATGCGCAAGCTTGGGCTGGTAAGGGATCAGCACATAATTTCCTTGGCGAATATAAAAAGGCCATCGAGTCCCTGGAAACCTTTATTAAACTGGCATCCACTGATCTATCCCCTCAAGTTGAAGAGGCATGGGCTTTAATATTTGAATTGAAAATGAAAGCAAATGTAAGTGAAACTGAGGAAGATGAAGGGAAAAAGTAAGTAAATAATATGATTATGGGAAATGATAATAATAATACTTCCAGAGATGAATAGGGGTTTGTAGGGGGGAAAAATGGCTTCAATTCTCTGGAAGCATATTATATCTGGTTTCAACCAAAAATAGTGGTAAATCTAGGTTAAAACCAGGTTTTTTGTTGTGCGCAGTACATTAACAGGGAAAGTTTGGTATTTTTGTCGAAATTCCCCATCCCATGTGTACTGGTCACACATTTGGACTATATGCTTAGGTGTTTATATACTTTTTGGTTAGGTTGATCATTGATTTTTATAAAAATCATTTCCAGTTCCTGAAATAAAAATCACTAGAACTAGTATTAATTAAATTGTAAGATATTTTAATCAATTATTTTAGGTATTATCTTTTTTACACTATCCATGTTTTTTTCTCTCAGGGGAAGGACATGTCGTTTTCCTTCAAAATCGAATTTGAAACGGTTGACGGGTGAACCAAATTCTATATTACTGATTTCAGTTAAGGGATATTTAATGACCTTACCAGTTCTACGGGTGCCCCAGAATGATTTTCGATATTCAATCAGGCAGTTTTCTGTTATCTCCAAATCGAAAAAGTCATCTTCAAAAAATAAAAGGATGTTAGTTAAGTCTCTGTCACATACTAAACAACAATCAGCATCGTCAGGATTTGCAATACCGCACTCAGGGCAGATTAAGTTAAAACCAGCAATTACATGGTTATCATCTGGAAATTCCATATTATCAGTCATGTTCTATACCTTCAAGTGACTAATCAAATTGGGATGAATTATACTAATTATAAAATCTTCAATTAAATAATTTTCACTTTTGCTCGTAAAAATATGATTAATATCATTCAGGTAATGGGATCTGAAATTTAAAAAAAAGTATCCTGAAGGGAACGGCGGCGAATGTTCCCTTTCAGGACAAGGGGTTTGTTAGGGTGGTGGATAAGATAATATCCAGATGTTTGCAAAGAAATAATATGAACTTTTGCAAATTCATATTATAAAGCAATTTTTTCATTAATTAACTGGATACTTACCCCTAATCATTAAATCTATTCACAAACAATTATATTTTTCATTCACGATTGTGAAAGATTTCACAAAAATGTTGATCTGCTGTGTAAATCATCACAATATTAATGTGGGCAATGCTTTTAAAAGAATAAAACCTTATTTAACCGGGTAATCTATGTGAATTCAAATAACTAAGTTCAGATAAAAATTATACACATCCTACCTATTTGGAACATTATCCCATAATAATAAGTGATAAGATCATTATTTTAAATTTATAATCCTCAAATTCTGGTAGAGGTAATATCAGTTGCTATTCCTACTCTACGGAAAATCTCTTTGTTCTGATTAATCACTGGAAAGGCCCTTACCCTAATCAGCACTTCCTGGTCATCAGGACGAATAACTCGGCATTCTATTGCTTCTCTTTTTTGTGATGTTTTTTCGTTTTTACCGAAAATGTGAGATACAAATTTGTCTTTATCGTGGGGGTGTATTGATTCAATCCATGATCTGGGGTTTTGATACAAGTTTTCAATGGATTGACCCCATATTTTATAGTAAGAGGGACTCATGTATAGGATCTGACCGGTTAAAGGGTCGATGAGCCAGAAAGCTTCGTCAATGTTCTGGGACATTAATTTGAATATGTCTTCTCTCATTTTTAGTTTAAACTCATTTAACTTCCTTCGGGTGATGTCCCTGATTATGAAGGTGGTGAATATATCATCATCAGTTTTCAAGGTATTAAGTGACATTTCCAGTGGGAACTCACTACCATCTTTCCTCATCCCATATGTTTCGATGATATTTCCTGGTTCAAGTTCATGTTGATTGTAATAATCTAACTTAGTTTGAAAATCTTCAATATAATGTTTAGGTATCAAAGTATCCAGATATTCACCGAGAATTTCTTCTTCACGGTATTCAAAGATTCTTTCCAAGCTATGATTACAAAATATTATCTTCTCATCAATATCTACAATGATTATAGCATCTATTGCAGTTTCAGCCAAGTTACGGAACCTTCTTTCACTGGTTTTCAGGATTTTTTCTAACTTTTTCCGTTCTGTAATATCATTAAGCACTCCACTTAAACCAATAACATTCCCCTCTTTATTTTTAATGGAATTAGCCCTTAATAAAACTGGAAAAACATTTCCAGATTTATTGACCATGTCTAACTCTCCATCCCAATCATTGCCTGCCATTATTTTTTTGAAAATATGGTTTCCTAACTTTTGATCTGCAAAAAGAGTCAGTATTTGCAATGGTTTATTGAGTTCTTCGACAGTGTATCCGAACAATTCCGAGAATGATCGGTTCTGGTAAAAATGAGAACCATCAGGCATAGATATTCCAATGGAATCTCCGGTACCCTCAATACCGGCCAGTATACGTAAGAGTTCATCTTCATTTTGTTTTCGTTTGGAAATGTCCCTGGTTATGGACATGATCATTTTTTTCCCTTCAAGATAGAAAAAATGGTTACTTATTTCAGTTACCAGAGTGCTTCCATTTTTGGTGATTAGAATGGATTCAAAGGTTGCTTTACCCTTAGTGGCTAGTTCTTCCATGATTTCAGGGATATTATTCTTCGAATCTTCGTTCAACACGTCTTTAGGACTCATTTGGAGGAGTTCGTCTTTGGTGTAGCCTAGTCTACGGCACACAACATCGTTGACTTCGGTGAAGTTACCTGGCATCCCATTTTCATCAACAAGGTGTAAGGATATTCCATCGTTGGCCTTGTTGAAAACCTCTCGGAATTTTTTTTCACTTTTTTTAAGGGCACTTTCCGCCATCTTCAGTGGGGTTATATCTCGGGTAATTAACTGCGCTTTTCCCACTTCACCATTTTTCCCAGGCAGGGGTTGAATGTTGGTGCTGAAATAATATTTCTTCCCATTAATGCTGGTGTCTTTTTCAATAATTTGGCCCTTCCCTGTTTTAATAACAGTCTGGATAGTTTTCATATGGGAGTCCGCCTTCTTCTGGGGGAAAACATCCCACATGGTTTTACTGAGGAATTCTTCCTTTTTGTATCCATAAAACAGGGCAGCACTGTGGTTAGCCATGAGAAACTGGCCATCGTAGTTTATAATAGCAATTGGATCATCTGCATTTTCAATTAGCAATCGATATTTGTCTTCGCTTTCAGAAAGTGCATTTTTCATTTTCATCTTGTAAAAGGCCATTTCAACGGTTAATAAAAGTTCTCTAGAATTAAAAGGTCTGGGAAGGCATAATGTATTTTTAGCAATACCCGAATCAATAACTGCACTACAAGAATCAGAAGTTACACAAACAACAGACATTGGATTTTTTTTATTAATTTTTTCCAAAACATTCTCCATATCTGGCTTGTTTATTAGTACTTCATCTATTAAAGCCAGATTTGCAGAACCAGAATTTATACAGTCAAAATCAACAGAATTAAAATGTTCAAAATCTACATCAGTCTGTGTGGAATTATTCTTTCCAGAAAGTGGTAATGGTAAGGTGTGGTAATAGTTTGATGAGAGAATATTATTGATTTTTTCAGTTTCTAAATCATCATCCATTGCTATAATAATCTTCGATTCTGACATAACCTCAACCAATTTCAATTGATCCTAAAGTAGGTTATTACTTACTAATTAGGCGTAAATGGAAAGATATATAAGGCATACAGCGTGTTGTGTTAATTAATTAAGTAATATTAATAATTCAAATAATTTGATCAGAAACTTCGTAATTGATGGTTTACCTAAGTACATTTACTATACGATCTCATCTAAACAGTGAAATAGCAATGTAAAACTTGAAAACTATAGCATTAAACAAATATATTGTAAATTGGGTAGGTATGATTAGACTAAACTACACTTATCTGGTAACTTTTGACTATTTTTTCAGGTTTATTTGAATCGGAATTTTTGTTATCAATTATACGTTAGCAAAAATAAAAAACAGTTATATTATGTATAAATAAATGATCAAAACTGATCACATGATATAAAATAGATCATATAATTCTATATTAAAAAATCATCCTAACACTCTATATACTAATTCTTTAAGTTCTGGGATCCATTCTTGAATTACTTCCCATACAATATTCCAATCCACACCAAAATACTGGTGGACCAATTTATCTCGCATCCCTGCGATTTTTTTCCATTCTATCTCTGAATTATTAGCTTTAAAATCATCGGATAAATTTTGAACTGCTTCAACAATAATTTCAAGACTTTTAACTGTTTCACGTTGCAATAATGGATCAGACAGAAGATCTTCCTTGGTATTCTTTGAAAATTGAAGCTCAAGGAAATCAATTTCATCCTTAATATGTTCCAGAAGAGCCGTGCCCTTATTCACACCAAACAATCTCTTTTTCAACATTAGGACGGATATGGGGGCTTAACGCGTTATTAGTGACTAAATGAACTTCTTTACCGAAAAATTCCTCCAAATAAAAGACTAATCACATGAAAGTATGTAGTGTTGGTTCATGGAATTCTACCAGTATATCAATATCACTGGATTTGTTCTCCTCACCCCTAACGTATGAACCGAAAACACCTATTTTACTAACACTATACCTGTTTTTTATTTCATTTTCATGATCCTTTATTAAGTCCAAGACCATCATCAATAGCACCTAGATAAAACTTGTATCTAAAAATCCTTTTAATAGGAAGTCAGTTTTACTGGAAGATCTGTAGCTTCATACTGGGTAAGAGGATAATCAAAAATGAATATTTATATGGTAAAATAACCATACATATTACCATACAATATGGGGTTGAGATCCATGTCGACTCAAAAAGTTAAAACAACCATGAACATCGAACAAGATCTGTTAAAAGAATTAAAGTCATTAGCAAATAGTAAAGAAACAACGCAGACAGAAATGTTAAACCAGTTGTTGAAAAAGGGAATATTGCTTGAAAAAGAAGAAAAAAAGCAGGCAAAAACAAAAGGAGATAATTTTCTAAGGTTGGCGGGGATTGTAACTGCAAAAGAACCATTTAATGCAACCGAAGAGGTAAAAAGGTTGAGAAATGGTGAACTATGATATTTTTAGATACCAGTTATTTAATTGCTTTTTTCGTAAATAGAGAAGAAAACCACGAAAGAGCTGTTGAAATAGCTAAAATTATTAAAAACGAAGAAAAACTAATCTCTAAATTAGTTGTCGCCGAAACAATTACTGTTTTAAAAAAGAAATTAGAAACAAAGGACATAATAAAAATATACGACACTTTAAAGGATTTCACCACGGCAGAAGACAGTCACCTGTTTGACAACGCATTTGAACACTTCATAAAATATGATGGTGAAATAAGCTTTTTTGATGCTGTGTACCTAGCAATAATGGAAGATTTTGGAATTCACCAAATAGCTAGCTTTGATTCTGATTTTAAGGGCAAGAAAGGAATCATAGTAATTAGTTGATTTTTATCATATCCGATCGGTTTATCGAACTAAAATACTAACGCCTCTATAACCTTTGTATTTATCTTTCAGGGAGTTATGGATAAAACTGACACCGGAAATTTCGTCTTCTTTTTGACTTTCGATGTATTCATTGGACCAATCAATCAAGGCATGTAAGACTGGAATTAATTTTGAACCTATTTCTGTTAAAGAGTATTCTACTCTAACGGGCACTTCTGGGTATACTTTTTTTCAATTAATCCCGAATCTTCCAGTTCATGGAGTTTTCTGATGAACAAACTTCGAGATGTATACCTAAAATAACTATACAGCTCATTAAACCTTTTGGTACCCTTACCCAAGTACCACAATATGGAAAGCTTCCATTTACCCACGATGAGATCCTGCCCCATAGCTAAAGCACATGAATCATATCCAACCACCAAATCATCCATAATAAACCCTCCTGTACCTAATTTTCTGGTATTATTGTATATTATACTGTTCCTTTTTAAGATATTTGTGCTTGAAAAATCACTTCTCGTTTTATATATTTCAAATATCTATTGGAATACAGCCCTCCATAATATTATCTCCCCTGTTATAAGAGTTAGATTCAGTGATAGGGTTTAGTAACAATTGGAGTGAACGATTAGAGGTTTTGATAGGATGAAACTCGGAATAATTGGTGGAACAGGCGGTCAAGGATTAGGGATTGCCATAAGATTTGTGCAGGTTGGAGAAGATGTCATAATTGGCTCTCGTACCATGGAAAAAGCTCAGGGTGCAGTAGATAAGATGAAAGATTTATTGGAAGAGGATGTTCCAAATGTTAAGGCTGCTGAAAATCCTGATGCAGCTGCTGAAGGTGATGTTCTGATTTTAACTGTGCCTCTGGCTGCCCAGGTAGCAACATTAAAGTCCATTAAAGAAGGTGCAGCTGGAAAAATATTAATAGACCCTACCGGACCTTTAGAAACAGCGATCGGCGGATCACCCACGAAATGTCTTTATCTGCCTGATGGTGCAGCTTCCGAAAAGTCACAGAAGATCTTACCAGAAGCTAAAGTAGTTTGCGCCTTCAACAATATCAGCAGCGGAGCTTTAATGAACTTCAACGAACCCATTGACTGCGATTGTCTCATAGCCGGTGACGATCCCGAAGCCAAAAAAACAGTGGGAAAACTCATCGATGAGATACCCGACATCAGGACCGTTGACTGCGGACCTTTAGAAAGAGCCCAGATCATCGAAAAAATCACACCACTACTCATTGGACTCAACATCAAAAAAACCTGTAAAGACGCTGGAATTCGATTAACTGGTATAAATCCAGAATGCAGACTGTATTAGGCCAAAAAATTTTCTTTGATTTTATAAAAATTAGAAAGAAATAGGAGAATTGAGAAAATGGGTAAATTAGAAGGAAAAGTTGCAATTGTGGTAGGTTCTACGTCCGGTATTGAAAAGACCATTGGTGGACGCTTTGCTGAAGAAGGAGCAACAGTCATCATCACTGGCCGTAGAGATGAAGTGGGAAAAAAGGTAGTCGATGAGATAACAAAGGCCGGAGGAAAGGCCGACTTCTATAAACTAGATGTTATGGATATCGATAACTGCAATGAAGTAATAGACGCTGTAATTGCCAAGTATGGGAAGCTGGATGTTCTGGACTACAATGCAGGCATAGCCAACGTGAGCAGGTCAGCCCCACCAGGATTAGGAGATATTACCGAAGAATTCTGGGATGCTATTTTAGATACCAACCTGAAATTTGCCTTCTTCATGGCACAAAAAGCCTTGCCTGAACTTATCAATACAAAAGGTAATATTATTTTTACTGCTTCCCTGGCCGGTACTTCAGCTATGACTGGAAAAGACGGTATTCCCTATGGTTCTTCAAAAGCAGCCGTACTGCACATGATGAAAATGATGGCACTTAACGTGGCTGATAAGGGGGTTCGTGTAAACGCAGTCTCGCCGGGCATGACACAAACGGATATTTTATCTACGTGCACTCCGGAAATGCTCGAACAATTAACAGAAGTTATCCCACTGAAATGTATATCCCAGCCTCAAGACATTGCTAATGCCGCATTATTCCTCGCCTCTGATGATGCCAGCCAAATTACCGGACAATACATTTCAATATGCGGTGGCGCGAGTATCGGCTAATTATATCCATATTTTAATGGTTTTGTGCCTGCCCGGCTACCCCCCCAGCCGGGTTTTTTTATTGTTATAGACTCACGATGTGCACACCTATTCAAGGTCGAACCGGTTCACTTCTGCCATGGTAAAGTTAGTTAGACAAGGTACAGACAAATAAAAAAAGATTAGGAGTTGAAAAAATGGGTAAATTAGAAAATAAAGTAGCACTGGTTACCGGTGCAAGTTCTGGAATGGGACATGCAATCGCCAAACTCTATGCAAAAGAAGGAGCATCAGTGGTTGTAATTGCCAGAAGAAAAGAGAAACTGGATGAACTGATAAAGGAAATAGAAAGTGGAAATGGGAAGGCTGTTGCTGTTGCTGGAGATGTTACCAGTAAAGAAGATGTTGAAAAAGTCGTAAAAACCACAGTGGATGAATTTGGGAAATTGGACATCGTGGTAAACAACGCAGGGTTAAATGATAAGATGACCCCCCCTTACTGATATGGATGAAGATCTTTGGGACGCAGTGGTAGATGTTAATTTAAACGGCCCAATGCGTATATTTAAAAGATCCCTCACTGAAATGCTGAATAATGGTGGTGGTTCATTTGTAACCATAGCATCTGTCGGTGGTTTAAATGGGGCTAGAAGCGGACCAGCTTACACAGCATCGAAACATGGGGTTGTGGGACTGGCAAAAAACATCGCCTTCATGTATGCAAAGAAAAACATAAGGTCTAACATTATTGCGCCGGTGGTGTAAAAACTGAAATGGCAGATCCAAAATTCCTGGCAACTCACCATAAAGAAGGGCTTCAAATATGTGCAGAAGGCACGTGCACAGCTCCAAGAACTGCAAAACCTGAAGAAATAGCCGAATTAGCCCTATTTCTAGCTTCAGATGATGCAAGTGCAATTAACGGAGCAACTGTCACCGCTGACTGTGGATGGACTGCTTATTAAGAGTAATTCATATAAAATGAGGCATCTAAATACAATTTTGTCGCTCAAATGAACTAGATGCCTTATTTTTTTTAATATTTTTTAAATTGTATGATCAAAGGAATCTCATTTTAATATTTATGGAGAATTCATGCTTCTTGAATATGAATGTCTCGTACAATTTAGAGTTTCAAAAAGAAGCATTTTTTCATTAAAAGAGGATTGTTCTTACCATGATAGTTGGCATGTTAGGATGCGGCGCAATGGCTAACATAATCACTAGTTGTGTGGCGAAAGGGGATATCTGTGCTGATCTAAAATTTTTTTATGACCGTAATTTGGAAAAAGCAGAAAAACTGGCCTCACAGGTATATGGAACAGTAGTTCAGGATATAATGACATGTTAGATGGGATAGATCTGGTTGTTGAAGCTGCATCTCCACAAGCCGTCAAGGAGATCGTCCCCCACATTCTTGAAAATGGGAAAGATGTTATTTTGATGAGTGTAGAAGCATTATTAAACTCCGATTTAAGAAAAAAACTTAAAAACATCACTAAAAAAAGTAATTCCAAGATTTACGTGCCATCAGGAGAGATTACAGGCTTAGATGGTGTTAAAGCAGCATCAATAGGAAAGATCTACCAGGTGAATCTCATCACCCGTAAGCCCCCTAAATCCTTCGGCATCTCTGTAGAAAGAGAAACAATAGTTTATGAAGGTAAAACTAAAGATGCCGCGCGTAAGTTTCCCACGAATATGGATACAGCTGCAACACTAAGTATTACCTGCGATAAGGAAGTTGATGTTAAGATCATAGCCGACCCCAACATTGACCACACCAGCCACGAGATTCATATGATGGGGGATTTTGGTGAGCTTAAAACCATAACTTACAATAAAGAATACCCAGTAAATCCGAAAACAACTGTTTTAGCTGTTTATTCTGTGATCAAGCTACTTAAAAGTTTAAACACTAACTAAATACTTTATCCAACAAAATACAATCGACCACCTAAGATAATATAAAAGGGTACTTGGGCCTATACGGTTCAAATAATAATTCATATACTTGGTAATTTTTTTATAAAAATTTATCGTACAGGGATGACATAACTATAATCAATAATTTTTTCTTTTAAAATCTGATTCATATATTTCAAAGGAGGGGATGTTTTTATGTCATCATCAAAAATCAAGCCTTTTAAAATCCAAATACCTGACAGCGACCTGGAAGACCTGAAGAGGAGATTGGAGCGCACCCGTTGGCCTAATGAACTCTTCGACGCTGGGGAGGATTATGGATTAACTGTAGATTACCTGAAACCCCTTTTTGACTACTGGAAAGATGGTTATAATTGGCGCCCGGTTGAAGCCGAGCTAAACAGGCTTCCCCAGTTCATCACAGAGATCGATGGAGAGGATATCTATTTTGTACACGTTATCTCAAAGGAACCAGACGCTACCCCCATCATTTTGACCCATGGGTGGCCAACCACGTTTGTGGAGTACACATCAATCATAGACCGGATGATAAATCCCACAGCACATGGTGGTAAGTCCGAAGATGCATTCCACGTGGTTATCCCGTCTCTACCTGGTTTCGGGTTCTCCGAGAACGTCAAAACCAGGGGATGGAACCGTTTCCGCACTGCAAAAGCGTGGAGTGAACTCATGAAACGCCTAGGATACACTCGTTATATCGCCGTGGGAAACGATCTAGGTTCCAATGTATCGCCTGAAGTGGGGCGTATCGACCCCGAGCATGTTTTGGGTGTTCATGTTACCCAGATCTTCTCTTTCCCATCCGGGGATCCCAGGGAATTTGAGGAATTAAGTCCTGAAGAAAAAAAGGCCCTGGAGGTTCTCCAGGATTTCAGTCAGAATCTCAGTGCTTACTCCCAGGTTCATGCCACCAAACCCCGGAACATAGGTTATGCACTGGCCGATTCTCCCCTCGGTCTTCTGGCCTGGAACTGCCATCTTCTAAGTACCGGCGGTGATCTGGTAAGCAAGGAGTTCATAATAACCAATGTTATGATTTACTGGTTAACCAACACCGCAGCATCGGCAGCCCGGTTCTATTATGAGGACGCCCATGTCCCGGAGGTGCCGGAGGGACCTACCACCGTACCCATCGCCTTGGCTAACTTTGCAGGTGATTTCCAGTCCTTTAAAACTTTTGCAAAACGGGACCATAAGAACATAGTCTCCTGGAATGTCTACGATGAAGGGGGGCACTTCCCCACTGAAATGACCCCTGATCTCTACGTAGAAGACCTGAGACAGTTTGCAGGTATGGTTCGTCAAAAATAGCAAATATTTTACCTAAAATATACTCATAAAGGGCATTGATACATATTAAGTGCTTCTAGATGGGAATACGCCTTTATCTTTATGTTCTTTTACAAGCCACGCCTTCAGGATTGGTTCCGAGATTGCGTAAACTCCCTCCTGTGATTTGACTAATCTTCTTTCCTGTAATTTTTTAAATGGCGCTCCTAGGGAACCTGTGGTTACTCCTAACTTTTCTGCTATTTCTTTTCTCCGTAATGGCTTGTCAATGAGTATAGTTAAAATTTTTTGCTCTTGCAGGGATAATCTGCCCCACTGATTTATTAAATCCACGGCAAGGAATGGTAATGTTCTGTAGAACTCATTTTTTACTTCTTCATCCCCTAATGGCACATCCGTTTTCAGCAATTTTGCAAAGGTATTCACATAGTAAGGTATTCCCCTGGTACACTCGTAGAACCGGTAAAAACCGTCTTCTTTAAAGATCAAGGAGGGTAATTTTTCTTTTAGATAGTTTTTTACCGTCTTTCGAGTAAATGGTGTTATTTCCATGTTTAGCATTCTCCATCCAAATGCACATTCTCCACCGGCTATCTTACTTACAATGGAATCCGTGGAAGTTAAAGATCCTGAAAATACGTAGGCAACGTTTTACTGGTTTTGGATCACGCTTCGAAGAAACCATAGGAATGCATCCAGTCTTCCACCTAAATCCTTAAGAACTTGAAATTCATCGATAATTAAGATAACCCCACTGATTTTGTCGGAATACTCCTCAAAGGCTTTTTGTGGTAGGTCTAAAACGAATTTTGAAAGTTTTTTGTAGTCGTCCTCCGATTGGGGGATGGGAATAGGATATCCTCCTATATCAATTATTTCCTTTAACCCGTAATTTTTGGTGGTCAAAAGTTTTGAAAGCTTTTTATGAGTGGTTGGTAATTTTCTTCCTCGAAACTCCTTAACCCAGCAGTCAAAGAGGTCTTCCATGATGCTTATTTCAGTTAATTTACCCATCTGATAACCGGATGTTGCAGATAAATCGGTGTACAAATTAAATAATCACTTTCAAGCTCTTTTTTTATCTTCTTAAGCAATACAGTTTTTCCTACACCCCTAATACCTACAAGCATGATGGTAGGTGGAGATCCCTTCGAAGTGGTCTCTAAAATATTTTTGATCCATAAAATCTCCTCCTCTCGATTATAAAACTGCTCATCCGTCAACTCAGCATCAGTTCCCCAAGCTATATCATCCATCACACATTCCCCTTATAACTCTCTTTACAAGATCAAGGATATTGAACTTTACATTATATAATTAAAAATTAATTAATATATGTATTGAATATTACAATACCTAATGTAAATTTAATTACACTAGGTGCGTGATGAAATTTACAACACATATCGTGCATTAAAAATCTTCACCACATATTCAAAACACACCGTTGGTAATTTGATTTAATCTCTATAACGATCCCGTTTCTTTACATCATCCGTATCCCCACAGAAATTGAATGGTTATTTATACAACCCTAACTTGAACTTTAATATTCGGTTTAAAGCTAATTTTTCACTGGATAATCGAAACCCACTTTTTTGGAGGCCCAGTACCATAAAACAGCCATGAATACTAAGCCTAACGCCAATCCTAACAGGCCGCTTTCTGGACTGAATATGTTGGTCATTTCAATTCCTAAAATACCAACGGTACTGCCGAAGCCAAACAGGATATAGACTACGGCATTCCAGAGGGCATGGGAAAATGATGATACGATTATGGAACCTGAAATGTACCGTAAGAGTCCGAAGGTCACTCCTCCAATAATTCCACCAGTAATGTATATAGGGAGCATGCTCCATGTAAACGACGAATTCAGGAAGAATAAAGGTAGATGCCATGAGGCAAATGCCAACCCAGTAAATAGAAGAATTAATTTAGGATTTAATTTGCCCCTTTCCAGTATCCCAAAAAGCCACCCTCTGAAAAATCCTTCTTCAGTGGTAAATGCCAATATAAGTGTGTATATGAAAAGATAAGCAATCATCCCAGTCGTTTCGCTGGAATATTGGACTCCGCTAATGTTTCCTGTTGCTAAGGCTATAACGATAATAACTGAACAAATGCTCAGAGGATATAAAATAGCCCATATATAATCTCTTAAACTTCCAAACTCCAAACCCAGCTCTTTACCATTCATCTTAGTCCAATAAGCTAAAATTAGAATTATGGGGAATATTATCATTGCCTGAAGACTTTCATTATTAAATATTATTGGTGTAACTGTACTACAGATCATCACCAAAACATAACCAATTAAACCCATTTTGTAAGCTTCTCTCATTTCAACACATTCCTTCTATTTAAATAGTTGTAAAGACCCAAAAAAATCCTCTCACAATCTCCATTTTAGTTAAATTACTCCTCTTCACATCAATGCTAAAATAATGTGTTATTTATGAATCCTTTTAAAGATTACTATTTTTAGAATTACCATATGCAATCATTTTTACTCGAAGTTCCAAAAAAATGAATATTCTATCTAAAAAAATAAGATATCTAAAAAAATTAAGCCACAATTGACTAAAAATCGATAAATTTAAGATGGAAAAAATTAGACGGCAATTTCTATCTTATCATAGCTCATTACCGGTATTTTCCTCCTTTTAGTACCTTCCTTAAATTCAATTAAGCCTTCCTCTTCTAACTTCTTTACCCTGGGGTGGACTATGCTGATATCTTTATGTATCATCTTGGCCAAGTCTCGTATAGATTTAGGATTGTTATGTTTTATGAAGTCCAGTAATTCTAATTCCAGTTTTCCTAATGTTAATTTTTCGGTTATAATATCTTTAGCATCTTCTATTATTTCATCTGGATGTTCCTTAAAGTATTTCCAGTCATTCAGGTCACTGTATAGTTTCATATTTTCAGGTTTTCTTTCGTATAAGTTTTCAAGCCTTTTGATAGAGCCGTAGGTTTCCTCAAACTCTTCAACTAATTCTTAACCAGTTATTCGCCTGATGAGAGTTATCCTCATTCTAGAGCTCCTTTCTTAAGTCAGTTAGGTTAATGTCTTTCCCCCGAGTGTAGCCTCTGATTCTTGAAAAAAATATGAAATAATTTGTATATACTGTCTCATGAATTTTTAATCATTGTGAATTATATAGCTTTGAGAGATAATATTTATGAACATGAAATCTCAAACAAAAATCTCCAAAGGATTCCAGACTGTAGTTCCATCGGAATTAAGGAAAAAATTCCAGGTGGATCCTGGCGATATTGTGGAGTGGATATCTACTGATGAGGGAGCCGAGGTGAGGTTCCGTAAGAAAATGTCACTTAATGAAATTGCAGGGATAGTGAAAAGTGGAGAAAAAACAGATGCAGTTGAACTTAAAAAACGAGCACAACGAGGAGAGAAATTTTGATATTTATTGATTCTACCTTTTTCATTGCTTTGGTGTTAGAAGATGACCAATGGCACCAACAGGCCTTAAAGTTAATTCCAAAGCTAGATGAGGCTGATAAATTAATTTCTGAATTTATACTCTCTGAAACTATAACAATGGTAGGAAGTAGATCAGGGGGAAAAGCTGGTAAACAGGTTTATGAATATATGATGGAAAGCTGTAACATCCACAGACAGGATAAATCCGCCTATGACCAATTAATTAAAACTTACCTTAAATATGATGGAACCTTGTCCTTCTCTGATGCATCTACAGTGGAGATCATGAGGTCCTTCAATATCAATGAGATTGTCTCCTTTGACTCCGACTTCGATAAGGTCAAAGGGATTATAAGAATTTCATAAGTTAGAGATGCCCAAGAAAATTATTTTTTTTGTTGTATAATTGAAACTATTTTAGACAACTTCATAAACGGTTTAACGAATATAGTGTAAACGATATTATGCGGTTGCTAGTCTAGCATCCGTAAATATAATGTTGATATCGTTGGTTGTAGTTAATAGAGATGTTGATGACCATTGATATTTTTAGACAGCCGCTTTATAATAGGCTTATTTGTAGAAAATGACCAGCGGCATGACCATACTTTAAATTTATCTAAATATGTTGACACCAAAGATGAATTAGTCATTTCAAATCTAGTTTTAAGTGAAACAATAACTGGGATAAAGGAAAAAAATAGGCGTTGAAGCCTGCCAAACCGCTTACAACTATATTATGGATAACTTCACAATAATAACTGAAACCAAAAAATTATATCCCAAAGTAATGCAAACCCTGGTTAAATACCATAACCTGTCCTTTGCAGATAGCGTTTCTATAGAAATAATGAAACTAATGAATATCCATGAAATAACTTCCTTTGATGAAGATTTTGACCATAAAGAAGGGATATTAAGGTTGCATTAATAAATTCCTATTATTTTAAGTGCAGAAATATCTGTCATATGTAGCGTTGAACCCCATCAGTATCCGCATATAATACTTTGAAACCCTGTTTTTCAACAGCCACAACATACTTACTGGAGAGTATAAGGTATGCTGAGAGGGAGTTTGAACGGGCTAAAGAGCGCCATAAATTAGAAAAAATAACCAAAAATGAAATTTAACCAATCTATGCTAAATTTGATATTCACAGTTAATTTTATATAAGTTGTTAAATTTATATTTAATTGGTGAATCTTATGATAACTACTAAAGTGTATGATAACAACCAAACGGCTATTCCCTCAGAGATTCGTAAAATGTTCAAAGTACAGGCCAACGACATCGTGGAATGGATTGTAAATGAAAATGGTGAAATCAACATTAATTTTAGAAAGCGGAGCAGACTAGATGACATCGTGGGAATAGTATCAAGTAAAAAACCCATTGACAGTGTTAAAATTCAAAAAAGAATAGAACACGGTGAGGAAATTGATTTTAGTAGACACTAATTTCTTTATAAACCTTTTAGATACCAAAGACAGATACCATGAGAGGGCCATAGAAATTCTAAGTAAAATAGAAGATGAAGAGAAATACGTTACAGATGGCGTGATCTTTGAATCAATAACTATTTCTGGCAGTTTATATGGGGGTAAAATAGCTACAGACCTGTACCATAACATCAAAGACAATTACAAAATATATAACACCAACCATCTCCTGGATAGAGGTATGATTACACATTTGAAGTATGACGGGTCCCTGTCACTGGTAGATACCCTACTCATGGAGACCATGAAAGAATTAGAAATTCATGAAATAATATCATTTGACACTGATTTTGATAATAAAGATGGAGTAATCAGAGTACACTAATATAGGGGTCTTCTGCCATGGATTAGTGCATTTAAGAAGGAGTAAGTACCTTATGGCGGTCGTACGGCATGCTGATAGGGAATTTGAGCGGGCAATAAAACACCGAAGATTAAATAATCATAATTCAAACCCAAATGAATAGACAAGTATTATTATTTTATAATATTCAAATTTAATTTTGGAGCGGTCATAACAAATCCCCCGTATTAATTTTATTAGGAAAATTATTTTAATATTTAAATCCTAATTTGATTAATGTCAATTAAGAATGAAGTGTATGATATAATAGTGAAACCGACCTTGACCATAATTTTAGTCCCAATTATCGTGTCTTTTATCTCTCAAATCACTACTGGAAATTGGTTTGAGGTATTTAACTATATTCCTGACTATGTATGGATTATAATAGGTATAGTTTTAGTAATATGGATCATAATAAGATGGATGAAAAATAAAATGGAATATGCAGATTCTCCATATGCATCCTCTCCAAGAAATGGTTGGAAAAAAATTGGAGAAGAGTTTTATGCTGATGTTTGGTGGTTTATTCAAATTCCACAACGTGACGAACTTGTAGAAGGTTTGGAAAGATTGTCACATAGATATTATAAATATTCGCACTCTAATATCCCCTACATTAATGTTGAAACTCCGCCTAGATGTCCTGTATGTAAAACTAAACTAGAAATCATTAAACATTATTTGTGGTACACATGGAAATGTGTTAATTGTGGGTTTAAAATCAGAAAATTAGATTCACAATATAAACTCAGTGCCCACGTAGAAAAAATTGTAAGCCGAAAAATAGAGGCAGAAATAGAAGAAATGGAAATAAATCAAGGATACAAGAGATGATAATGTTTTTAGATGATCTTAGGATGACATACCTTAGTAATAAACTTATTTTTAGAATTGATGATATAAATTTAGTTTGAAATTCTTGAAATCATTAAAATAGCAATTATATAGTGTGAAAGATAGAGGAACTTTTAATTGTTGAAAATGTGATTAAACTGGTTTTATTAACTAAATTACAGAAGGGGATCGTTATGTCCATAATTAAACCGGACTGGAATAAATTCAAATCAAAATTTAGTGAAAATCCTCAGGATGCTTTTGAATGGTTTTGTTATTTGTTATTTTGTGAAGAGTTTGATAAGCCTTTAGGAATCTTCCGATACAAAAATCAATCAGGAATTGAAACAAATCCTGTTATTAAAGATGATGAGGTAATTGGTTGGCAGGCAAAGTTTTATGGAAGTACATTATCAGATTACAAGGATAAATTAATCAGTGCTCTGAAGAAAAGTAAAAGAGATTATCCTGACATAACTAAGGTCATTTTTTATACGAACCAAGAATGGGGCCAAGGAAAAAACCAAAATGATCCTCAAGCAAAAATAGAAACAGAAAAAACAGCTAAAGAATTAAAAATTGATATAATATGGAGAACTGCAAGTTATTTCGAATCTCCGTTTGTTACGATAAATAATAAAAATATTTCACAGCACTTTTTTAGTTTGGATGAAAGTATAATTAACCTTATTGAGGCAAAAAAAGTACATACCGAGTCAGTATTACACGAAATTCAAACCAATATAGATTTTAATAATCAAAAAATAGAAATCGACAGGAGCAAAGCCTTAGAAACACTTGAAAAAGAGCTTAATAACAAACAAATACTAATTGTGAGTGGTACTGGTGGAGTTGGCAAAACAGCAATTATTAAAATTCTCTATGAAAAATTTGAGAACAAAATTCCTTTTTATATATTTAAAGCTAATGAATTCAATATAAACAAATTAAATGATTTATTTAGTGGTTTCGAACTGCAAGATTTCCTAGAGGCCCATAAAGAACAAAATAAAATTGTTGTTGTTGATTCGGCTGAAAAGTTATTAGAACTACAAAACTCGAATCCATTTAAAATTTTTCTTACGGATCTAATTCAAAATGACTGGAAAATAATTTTTACCACAAGAAACAACTATATAGATAATTTAAATTTCCAATTTCTTGCAATACATAAAATTTTTCCATTTAATTTACATATTCAGAATTTAAACCAATCCGAATTGGAAAAATTGGCATCTAAGTACAATTTCTCTCTTCCAGAAGACCTAAAATTGTTAGAACTTATAAAAAATCCATTTTATTTAAATGAATATTTGAAATTCTATAATGAAGAAAAAACAGTGGATTATCTTAATTTTAAAAATAATCTATGGAATAAAATAATAAGGAAGTCAGAACCTGCGAGAGAACAATGCTTTTTACAAACCGCTTTTCTAAGAGCAAATGAAAGCCAATTTTTTGTTAACCCTGATTTCGATTATCAAATTCTAAATAAATTATATCAAGACGGAATTTTAGGATATGAAACAGCAGGTTATTTCATAACTCATGACATATATGAAGAGTGGGCTTTAGAAAAGAAAATTAATTCTGAATTCATAAAGAAACAAGATAATAAAGAATTTTTTGAAAAAATTGGAGAATCCCTACCGATTCGCAGGAGCTTTAGGAATTGGGTGTCTGAAAAACTTTTATTCAAAGATGAACTTATAAAGCAATTTATCGAAGAAGTCGTTCAAGATAAAGAAATTAATCATTTTTGGAAAGATGAAATTTTAGTTTCCGTTTTACTTTCTGATTATTCTGATGTATTTTTTGAGTTATTCAAAGAGAAATTATTAGAACGTGATCAAAAATTTTTTAAAAAAATCGTTTTTTTACTTAGAATAGCTTGTAAAGAAGTTGATAGCGATTTTTTTGAAAAATTAGGAATAAAAAACGTAAATGCCCTCCCGATAACATATATTTTGACTATACCTAAAGGTAGAGGTTGGCAAAGTCTTATAAAATTTGTATTTAGCAATATTGATGTAATTAGTATCGAAAATGTCAAATTTATTTTCCCAATAATACATGATTGGAATAGTAAGTTCAGAGAAGGAGAAACAACCAAATTATCAAGCTTAATAGCTTTGAAATATTACCAATGGACAATTGAAAAGGATAAATACCTTGATAAAGATTTTGAAGAAAAACTGATTCAAACTATTTCATATGGATCCAGTGAAATAAAGGATGAACTTATAACAATTTTCGATGAAATTTTGTTAAATAAATGGAATAACCACAGAGATCCCTACAATACTTTAATAATGGCAATTCTGACAAAAATCGGGAACAATATAGAGGTCATAAAAGCTCTTCCCGAATATGTATTAAAATTGGCAGATTTATTTTGGTTTAAAATTCCAGAAAGTCCTAAAAGAGATGATTTTCATGATTCTGGACATCAAGGCGATTTACCTTTTGTAGAACCTCATTATGATCCACTTGATCATGATTCTAGATTTTGTTTAAAAACATCTAATTTTAATTATTTTCCTTCAAGCTCTTTTCAAACACCTATTTACTGGCTGCTTCAACATCACTTTAAAAAGACTATTGATTTCATATTAGTTTTTACCAATAAAGCGGTTGAATGTTATGCTAAATCTGATTTAGGAAAAGGTGAAATTTTTGGTTTAGAACAAGAAGGTGTTTTTGACTTAAAAAAAGAAAAAGTCATTGAAATAGATGTTTTCATAGAAAAGGGAAAAACTATTAAACAGTATATTGATGATGTACTTTGGAATATGTATAGAGGCACCAAAAATTCTTCTAATCTTTTACAATCAATACATATGGCGTTAGAAAAGGTTTTTTTAGAAATAGCAAAAAATATTGACTCAAAAGTTTTAGAATCTTGGCTTTTATATCTGCTTAAAAACTCAAAATCAGCTTCTATTACCACTATAGTAGTTAGTATTGTATTAGCATTTCCTGATAAAACTTTTAATGTTGCAAAGGTATTATTTCAAACAAAGGAATTTTTTATTTATGATACCGAAAGAATGTCGTTAGATTTGGATGCGAAAAGTCTATACAGTATTGGACATGGCTATAATTTCCAACGTGATATTCATCTTAATGAAAGAATTAAAACTTGTAATGATGAACATAGAAAAATATCTTTAGAGAATCTGGCTTTAAACTATCAACTATTTAAAAATAAGGAAACAAGTGAAGAAGAAGGAGAGCAAAGACAGAAAGTAATCTGGAATATTTTTGACCAATATTATGGGGATTTACCTGATGAATCCGAAGAAAATGAATCTGACAAAACATGGAGGCTTTATTTAGCTAGGATGGACAGTAGAAAGATGTCCCCCAAAACTGAAGAAAAAACGGTACAACTCAGATTAATTTCTACCCAGAAATTGATTCTAAACTTAAAGAATTCAGTGAAACTTCGGTTAATGAAGTCACGAGGAAAATGGAGTATATGCCCCTGAAATTCTGGGCCAGTTACAAAATGAGGAATGATGAGCAATATAATCAATTTGAAGAATATAATAAAAACCCTAAACTAGTTTTAAAAAAGCTAAAAGAAGTCATTGAACATTTTAAGATGTCTAATGATCCCGAATTTTATCTTTTTTATTATTCAATCCCTGGAAATGTGAGTTCTGTACTAATAAGAGATTATTATGAGGAACTTTCCAAGGATGAAGTTAGATTTTGTAAAGATATAATTTTGAGAGAAGCATCTTCTTCTTTAAGAGAAAATTATGCATATCAAATGGGAGACGGTGTAGATTCATCAATTTCGGTTCTACCCCTATTATTGAACGAGTTTCCAGAAGAAAAAGAACCCATAAAATTTATTTTGTTTTTAACTCTATTTGATCCTTATCCCTTCGGTGTGGATCATGAATTTTGCGATTATTCAATTAGAGCAATACTTAATTTATGGGATAAAAGTTTTGAAGATGCACAATCTTTGCTTTTAGGCTATTTACTTTTAAAACCAAAATACGAAGAATTAAGATTAGAGTTACGTAAACAAAATCATGAAAAGGGTGTTTATGAGGTTCATGAAATTCAATTAATGGAAGAATTTTCCAAGAAATATGAAATAGACATTCAAAAAGTACTTGATAACCAAATAACTATGGATAATTTGAATGAAATCGAAAGTCTGGATCTAGATATTTTAAAAACAGCGTTCAAATTAATACCATCAAAAACCAATAATACAGAACATAAAGAATTAGCCAAAACCATAATTTCAATATTTGCAAAGGATTTATTATCAAATAAAAGAGAAGATAAAGTTGATTATAGAGTTAGGCATAGTTTTTTAGAAAAACTTGCAGATTTTGTTTTGAACTCTCCAGAACAAGATATCTCTGATTATTTAAAACCTTTTGTAGAAAATTTCAATAATACAGAAGCAATGTCAGATTTATTTGAAAGATTTGTTTATGCAGAAGACAGATTAGAAGATTATAACAACTTCTGGAATGTTTGGAATCTATTTTATGAAAGAATAGTAGAACTCTGCAAAAATGGAGATAATTGGAAAACAAAAAAAATTATTAAAAGTTATCTTCTTGCTGATATCTTTTGGAAAGAAGACGCTACAGAGTGGCATACATTAAAAGAAACAGATAAAAGATTCTTCAAAAAAATAACAGAGAATACAGGATCGTGTCCTTCAGTTTTATATTCTATCGTGAAATTATTAAATGGAATCGGAAGCAATTATTTGGATAATGGAATTATATGGATTTCCAGAATGTTAAATACTAACGAAAACATATGGTCAGAAGATTTAGATAAAAATACGATCTTTTATTTAGAGAACATTGTTAGAAAGTACATATACAAAAATCGTGAAAAATTAAGAAGAACAAAACAATTAAAACAAGAGTTTCTAGTAATATTAGATTTCTTAATCGAGAAAGGGTCTGAAAATGGATATTTGTTAAGAGAAAATATTTTATAAATTTAGTAGTATCTTATATGTAATTCTGTGAAGTTTAGATGGTATTAAGACAAATTAATAAAGTTTTAATAGTCTATTAACCTAATTAATTTTGATTCTAATGAGAAATGATCTTTTTAATCAGACGTTGCTGAAGAAATACGGTAAGAATTTCAAGTTAACTCCTAGCAAACATGACCTGATTAAAGATTATCTTTATAAACTTGATTCTGGTGTTTTTAAGTCCGAAACAAAGAATTATCTCCGTTTTTATGATATTATTCTTAAGGGATTGCTTGAATATCCTGGCGAAAATGTTCTTTTTGATGAAAAAGAGGATACTGGAACTGGTAAGAGTGAATTTGTTTTAATGTCAAATGATAAGAAGTTCATGATCATCGAACTTAAAGGTCAAGGAATTGACCTAGATAAAAAGCAAAACAGTCGTTCTGATACTAAAAGTCCGGTGGAACAGGCTTTCGGTTACGCCATCAACACTGGAGATGTTGAATGGATAATGGTCTCCAATTACGATGAATTCAGGCTCTATAATTATCATGAGAAAACAAAGTACATCTCATTCAATGCAGAGGAACTCTTAGATAAAGAAAAGTTCTCCTACTTCATGGCAACATTCTCTTATAAATCTCACATCCAATCAGGCTACGTTCAAAAAATCCATAAAGGAACCTTATTGGTTGACCGTAAACTCGCCAGCGAATTCTACAAATTATACAACGAAACCAGATTAATGCTCATTAAAGAACTGGAAACAAATAGTAATTGCGATAGATTAGATGCTATTCATTATGCTCAACTAATTTTAAACAGATACATGTTCATCTGCTTTGCAGAAGATACCGGGCTATTACCTTCGCAGGTATCTATAGATACCATAGCAACACCCATCCAGAAAGGGAATCTCCGACATAACAGTATATGGCAACGATTAAACGAACTATTCCTGGATATAAATGAAGGGAATGATTTTAAAAAAATATCAGCATATAATGGTGGGTTGTTCCAAGAGGACCTTGAATCCCTGAAAATAAGGGACATAGTCGACGATCAATCCTCAATCCATATTCCAGGACACATACCAAAACTGGAAATTTGAGACATACGAAAAAGGCATAGAACATCTGTTAGGAAATGTAAGGGATAGAATAAACCCCATATACCGTAACATGCTCACAATATCCTCATTTGATTTTTCTTCAGAATTAGACGTTAACATACTCGGCCACATATTTGAAAACAGCATAGGAGACATAGAAGAACTCAAAGAAGACACTAAAAACCGGCGAAAGAAAGAAGGAATATTCTACACTCCAGACTATATTACCGATTACATCTGTAGAAACACGATTATACCCTACTTAAGCAAATCAGGGAAAGTAGACAAAATACCAGATTTATTAAATGAATATTCATGGAGTACTGAAATTGAAGATCTTGATGAAAAACTCAAAAATATAAAAATTGTAGATCCGGCGTGTGGTTCTGGAGCTTTCCTAAACAAAGCAACAGATATTTTATTAGAGATTCATGAAACAATATTCGATATCAAAAAAGGATACACCACCATTACAGATATGAGAGTTGGTAAAGGAAAAGGGAGAAGAACAGAATCGATACAACATACCGATCTGGGAGTTTACGTATTCGATCACATAGAGAAAAGACGTGAAATCCTATTAAACAACATATACGGAGTAGACCTAAACGAAGAGTCTGTAGAAATAACTAAACTCTCTCTATTTCTAAAAGTATGCCGTAAAAACTTAAAATTACCAAACATCGACAAAAATATCAAAAACGGGAACAGTCTCATAGACGACCCTAAATATACAGATAAACCATTTAACTGGAATGAATCATTTTCAGAAATATTTAAAGAAGGTGGATTTGATATAGTTATCGGAAACCCTCCTTACGTCCGACAGGAAAAAATAAAGGAAATCAAACCATATTTAAAGGAAAATTATGAAGTATATACGGGAATATCCGATCTTTTGCGTATTTTTTTGAAAAAGGATTAAATATACTTAAAAATGACGGATTATTTTCATTCATTTCTTCTAACAAGTTTACACAAACAAAAAACGATGCTCCTTTAAGAAAATTCATTTTAAAACATGACTTTTTGAAATATACGGATTTTACTGGTAAAGATGTTTTTGAAGATGTTACTACCAATCCATCCATATTTGTAATTAAAAATAGTAGGCAAAAAAACAATAAAATCAAAATTAACGATAGATTTTATATCCCTCAAGATAAATTAAATGAAAGCATATGGACTTTTCATCACCCGAAAATATTGAATTTAAAGGATAAAATCATGGATGAAGGGATCATGCTTAAAGATTGGCCAAATATAAAAATTTTTAGAGGAATTTTAACTGGATATGATAAAGCATTCATAATTGATGAAAATACTAAAAATAATTTATTATCTGCTGATTCTAAAAATAAAGATATAACTAAACCACTTGTTAGAGGGAAAGATCTCAAAAAATATAGAATCAATTATATGAAATTATATTTAATTTTAACATCGATCGGAGTTCCTATTGAAAATTATCCATCAATAAAAGGACATCTAGACCAATACCAAGAAAGATTACAAAAAAGATATGATAAAGGAAAGAACTGGTGGGAATTAAGAGCATGTAACTATTATAAAGAGTTTAAGAAGGAAAAAATCATGTGGGGTAATTTATCAATTGGGCCAAATTTTGCTTACTGTGCCGATGAATTATACACAACAGCTCCAGCAAATTTTCTGATAGGAGACAATTTAAAATATCTTTTAGCTATTCTTAATTCTAAAATAACATTTTTTATTTTTAAATTAATTGGTGTTAAAGTTGATTCAGGATATGGCTCTGTCAAAAACTTGGGGGTTGATTGTCGAAAACCTTTATTTGGTTTAAGATTTCTTTTCTGATGTTTATTCGTGACATTGCGCCTTTTTTAATCTTCATCTTCTTTTTGATGCTTTTAGGGAATGTTATTTTGAATGTGTTTTCTAATTTATTTGATGTTCGTTCGATATTTTCATCTAACAGGTACGAAAAGTATGTTTGGAAGTAGGGCATTAAGAAATCCTTGATAATTGCTTGAATGACACCGGAGTAATCTTTTATTTGGTTTAATATTTTATTCATCCTGTTTCTTGCTTTTTTAAATGATTTAATGTCGAATAAGCTAAATAACTCTAGTTTTTCTTGACGTATTTTATCTATCTCATCATCAGATAGTTCGTTATCTCGCATATAGTCGTGTATTTTCTTGTTTATATTTTTAAACACGTGAAATAAGCACCATTGATGTTTAAAACCTAAATCTTCAATTATAGATTTATATTTCTCGTTTAAATCACTTGTTATGGCTATTATTTTTTTATTCCGGGTGGATTCACTTAAAAACTCTTGTATATTTGCAGAATTCTCTTTTGGATATATTTCATCATTTACGATAATATTCTGTTTACTGTCGAATAAAGTGAATCGGTAATTCCATACGCTGTTAAGTTTAATCCATTCGACGTCAAAGATGTAGTATCCAGAATAACGATTTGATATTTCTTTTTTTGGGATTTTATATCCAAGTATCCAGTTTTCAATTGTTTGTCTTGATATACTGATTCCTGTGTCTTTTTTAATTTTATAGGCAATTTTACGGATTGATCCGAAGAATAAACCAGCTAACTCAATGCATTTTTCTTTGAATTCATGTGTAAAGTTACTATTATCGTCTACAATGTTAGTAATGTCTGTTTTAAACTTTTTACCACATTTTTTACATTTATACATTTGAATTTCGCTGTTAACAACTCCTTCATGATAAAAGTAAAGTTTTCTTTCTTTAACTCCATTTTTAATCACAAATTTACTGAAACACTTCGGACAAAAAGGAACTAACATCTCAATATGAAAAATATCCCTTTTGTACCATGTATTCAATGATTTGAATACATTATAATCTTTTTCAATTGGTTTTAAATGATTTTTCTCATATTTTGATAAACTTTCAGAAAAATAGGAAAGTTTATAACCCTGATCAAACAAAACATCAACTGGAGCAAGTGTTTTTTCACTAATCATGTAAAATACTTTGCTCCACTTATTATAAAAGTTTTTAGGTTTGTATTTCAAAAAATAATAAATTTAAACAAGAATTAAAAAATTTATTTATCAAAATACAAATTTCAAAATCACCCAAGTTTTTGACAGTCTCATAATAAATTTATTTGGACTTATAAATAATATATTGGAAGATACTTATCTAGTCATATGGACTAATATTTATCTATTTTGAAAAAAATTTTATCTCTATATACAATGGAAAAAGATCATATGTTCACCTATAAAGCGTTCGGCCTAGAACTCTCATCAGAAATTGAACTACCCGGCATGATACAAGGTTCAGGTAATCCTGATGTTAAAATATTGTTAAGTGAGGTAGATCCCACTCTTGTTTCCGATGTAGAGGTGGAAGGTCCTAATTACCTGGTTAAAGGCCAAGATGTGTATTTATGGTGGGATGATATTGGCAAAGTCAAGATCAATGAGGGGAAACAGGTTACTGTGGAAGTCATTGCCGACCTTGATTCGACCAAAATAAACATCATACCATTCCTATTAGGTCCGGTGATGTCACTATTATTACACCAACGGGGGTTTTTAATCCTGCACGGAAGTTCAGTTAAAGTGAATGGTGAGGCAATTTGTTTTTTAGGTCACAGAGGTAATGGAAAATCAACCACAGCCATCCACCTCTACACCAGGGGTTACCCCCTAGTAACTGATGATATTTTGGCGATAAAATTTGATGAAGATGGGTTGCCATTAGTTTATCCAGGTTATCCGCATGTACGTTTAGGTGAAGATTCATACAATCAGGTAAAAGAAAACACTGATATTTTAACTCCAATCAAGACCTTAGCCGGGAAAGTTTTCTGTGACGCCTCCCACGGGGCTTCTCCAGAGCCAGTAGTCTTGAAAAGAGTTTATGTTTTGGAAAAAACTGATAAGATGGGTATTTCCATCTTAAAGTCCCAGGAGAACCTGATTGATCTTATCCGACATTCAGTGGCCAACCGGATCTTCCAGCACACTGCTCAACAAGAAAACTTATTTCAATGTGCACAGCTAATAAACAATGTAAGTGTCCGCAAATTAGAAATGACCCATTCATACGAAGATATTCAACAGTTGATAACTGTGATTGAGGATGATATTAATCAAGATTAGAGTTTAAAGGATCTTTTATAAACAAAAACATTTTTTTAATCCACATATTCATCTCTTTTAAGACTTTTTACTTCCGCCATGTTCTTTTTTGGTCACCAAAAAATTTACAAAAATCCAGAAATCCACCTGACAAATCTGGCCGACATCGTTCTAATTGATAATAACGGGATTATTCGCCCCTCCTATTGCTATTAAAGTGTCTTCAATCATTATACTTCTTTTTTAATTACTTTACTTGTGAAGTCTAAATTTAGGTGCGGATCAGCACAAATTTTGGTGATATTTATCACTAAATTCTTTTTTTATTATAACTGGTTGTGACGTTACGGTATTAGTATGGAAAGTAGAGTAATTTTTTTTAAAATGTTTAGGTGAAAAACAAATGAACATTCCAAAAAAAATGCAAATAAAAGTTACTTTTTTGGTGTTTACCCTCCTTTTTGCAGTGATACTCTCTGGAGCAGCATCAGCAGCACTGGCAGCACCAGTTGAAGATTACCCAAGTGCCTATGTGGCAGAAAATAATTATTCTTTCACCGGACCCAATTCAATACAGGATGCAATAGACAACTATGAAACACTGGATGGCTACAATGTTCAAATTGAATCTGCAGTACACTACGAACAATTAACGATCAATAAAAATTTAAGTTTAAACGGCTTAGGAGCCCATCCTCATTACACTGTAATCCAATCAGGCAGTGAAGATGCAACAATCACCATCGGCGAAGTAAATGTGGTTCTAGAAAACTTATCCATCTGGAACACAGGAAATGGCCAGCCCATAGCGAACAACGGACTTTTAACCATCCTGAACTGCTACTTAAATGGCCTTTTCATTCAAAACCAAGTAACAGGATCCTTACCCTACCTTGAAGAACCATTAATCCTTGAAGAACCATTAATCCTTGAAGAACCATTAATCCTTGAAGAACCATTAAATCTTGAAGAAGATCAATTTCCAGTTGCAACCGAAGAATCTGATATAGGAGAAACTGTTTATCAAGAAGTTGCATCCACACCAATGACTAATGATGAGGAAACTTTTGAAATCACTTCAACTAATAACCCATTAGAAACTACTGCCTCCGATGAAGTCTTTGATGAAGTCTTTGATGAGACATTTACTGGAACTACTTCAACTGAAGGTGCAACTAACTACCCACTAGGAAATGAATCTGAAAAACCAGCAGCACGTGATTCTGGATTACCATTCGGGTCCCTGGCATATGGGATGTTAATGGTTATGGGTGGAACAGTTGCATGCAGAAAACACCAATAAACACTAACACCTCCTTTTTAATTTTTTTTTTAATCCCTTTTACGGTAGGGTGCTGATTTTTTTCTTAAATTAACCTTTTTACTTTCTATTTTTCTTTTTTAGATCTTGAACTTATTTACCTAAAATTTATTAATTAAACGGAGTTATTGAAACTCGTAAACTATATTTAAGATGACAATGTATATTTGAATAGGTTATGAGGTGAATAAACTATATTGTAACTATTAAATTACCTTTACAACTTGATACTATGTTTGATGAAGTTTTTGATGATTAGACTCAAATAGTTGGGTGTGATGGAGAGGATGAAAACATGGATTTAAAAGGTTCTACGGAAATTACTGTGAGTAAGGATTTTGTTTATTGTAATGTGGAAGATGAAATGGTTCTTTTAGGAATGGAAGATGGTATATATTATGGATTAAATCCGGTGGGTGCTTTCATCTGGGAGCAGATAAAAGAACCCAAAACTATTGATGAGATTAGGGATGCTATTTTAGATGAATATGATGTGGGAAAAGATGAATGTGAAAAAGATTTAATGGAATTACTGCAGGAACTCACACAAAAGGGCATGATAGTAGTTAAAGATTAAAATCACTGCAATCCTCTTTATCTATATTTTATTGAATAATTAATTTTTAGTATCGTTTTCTTATACATTATGGATGTACATATAAGAATTAAATTTGTGGGATGGTTTCTATGAGCGGAATCACGGGTATATTCAGAAGGGATGGACGGGATGTTGATTCATCTGATATTAAAAAAATGAATGATAAAATCGCTCATCGGGGACCTGATGGATCTAAAGTTTGGTGTGAGGGTCCAGTTGCCTTTGGCCATCAGATGCTTCACACAACACCTGAATCTCTCCATGAAGAACTGCCCTTTGAAGATGAAGAATTAGGGCTGGTTATAACGGCTGATGCTAGGATTGACAACCGAGATGATCTAGCACCAAAACTGGGAATTGAAGATAATGAATATGTTTCCGACAGTTACTTCATACTGAAATCCTACGAGAAATGGGGTGAAAAGTGTCCTGAAGAACTTTTAGGAGACTTTGCCTTCGCGATATGGGATAAGAATAAAGAAATCTTGTTTTGTGCCCGGGATCATATGGGTGTGAAGCCTTTTTATTATTATTTATCTGATGATTTTTTTGTTTTCGCAACAGAGATCAAAGCAATTTTATCTATTGACAATATCCCTTGCCAATTAAATGAAAAGAGATTAGCTTTATTTTTGTTGGTTAAAGATTTTCACGAAAGAAACCTCACTTTTTATAATAATATCATATCCTTATCTGCGGCAAATTATTTGGAAATTAGAAAAAATAAGATTTATTTAAATCAGTATTGGGAATTGAATCCTAAATCTCAAATTTTATTTGAGTCAGATGAAGATTACGTTAGAGAATTTCTTAAATTATTTAAAGAATCAGTAAAATGTCGGATAAGAAGTAATAAACCTTTAGGAGTTATGCTAAGCGGGGGACTTGATTCATCTTCAGTCACTTGCACTGCTAGAAAAATTTTGAATAAAAATGGACATAATACTCTTCATAGCTTTTCTTACATTTTTGATGATTTTCCAGAGTCAGATGAAAGATATTATATAAAAAAAGTTCTGGACATTGGTGGAATAAAACCTCATTATATCCTATGTGATGAAATAAATCCATTAAAAAATATTGAAAATATTTTAGAGTATCAAGACCAACCAACAAGCTCTTTTCAGATAGCAATGGTCCATGAATCCCGTAAAAAGATTGAAAAAATAGGTATAAATATTTTATTGACGGGAGAAGGTGGTGATCAAATTGTTTCACATGGAGAAAAGTATCTAGAAGAATTGCTACTGACATTTCAATGGAAAAAACTGATAAATAATGTAAATTATGTGGCTAGTATTAAAAAAACAAATAAATATAAAATATTTTTTTCTACTTTTCTAGCTACTATTAAATATTACTTGCTAAAGTTTTCTTGGCTAAATATCTGTTCAAATAGTGATTTAACCCATTTGTTACGTAAAAAATTAGTAAAAAGTTTTTTTAGTTATAACAATGATTCACTAAATAGATGTGCTTTAATCAAACCTAAAGAATATCATTATTATAATATTAGTATGATTTCACATCAAAAATCATTTGAAATAATGGATCAAGGAAGCGCATTTTTTTTAATTGAGATGCGACATCCATTCTATGATAAACGATTAATTGAATTTTGTTATGCAATACCGACTGAAATGAAAATTAAATATGGGTTTGATAGATATTTGTTACGTCTAGCGATGGAAAAAACACTTCCAAATGAAATTCAGTGGCGAACTAAAAAAGCAAATATTGCATTTGCCAGTCTTAAGAATTTTTTTTCTAATAAAAATATTTTAAAAGAAATTTTCAATGATAAGAATACAGTTTTAAGAGATTATGTTCGATTTGACAAGTTTAAGGTTAATAAAAATAAATGTAAACCCCAACCCTCAATTTTTGTCTTGTTCATATGGCGCTTAACACTGCTGCATTTTTGGCTAACACATAATCGATTAAAAAAAGAATAGATTAAGAGGGTTCAAAATCCCCTTCACTATCTCCTCCACCTTCATATTTTTTAGTAACTGTTTTTAATGATCCATGTGTTGTTAATTCTGGTTTTAAATATCTTTTTTTTCTTTGCATATCAATCCCCATTTTATTGTTATTCAAACAATTTTATATTCTAATTCTTATTAAATATTTCTAATTGATTCTTAGTAAGGTTGGTAGTAATAATGGATTTGAGCAGTTTTTAGCTTCATGTTGATTTTTCTTCTCAAATTCATTATTTTTAGCCATTAAGTTAAGAAATTCCATCATTTCGAGTTTGTGCGTTGTTTGAGGGGTTCCAGTCGTATGGTGTTGTTGGTGCTGTTTTGATTGCGTAGTTTGTTATGGTTCCGGTTGTTGTGATGACATTGGTGTAGATTTGTATTGTTCTGGTTGCTTGGTTTTTTAGTTCTCCTACATTCCAGATGCCTGTGGTGGGATTATAGTCTTCTCCGCTTGTGTGGCTGGAGTATGTTAGACCTTCTGGTATTAAGTTTGTTATGTTTATTCCTGTGGCGTCATTGGGGCCATTGTTTTTGGCGTGTATGGTGATGATTGCTGTTTGGTTTATAGGGTCATATAAGATGGTGTTTTGTGTTACTTCTATGTCTGCGGCGTTGGCTACGGTTAATTTTCTGGTTTCATAATTTGCTTGGGTTCCTTCTTCATGTTGGTCTACTGCTATTAGAGAAGCGTTGGTGGTTAAGTTAGGGGTTTGTATGCCAGTATCTTTTATTTGTAGGTATATTATGATTCTTGCTAGGCATCCGTTAGGTAAGTAGTTGATGTGGTATGTTAGGGTTTTGGTTTCTTCATCGTATGATGCCCAGTCTACTCCGCTCCAAAGGAGGTAACCCATGTAGGTGAATCCGTCACCTATTTTGTATTGAATGGTGATGTTTGATGCGTCGTCTGGTCCATAATTCCTCACATAAGAAACGTATGGTGGTGCTTCATTGTAATTGTAGTTGTCGTTTCTTCCGCTGAACCATTCATAATTACGAACACGAAGATCAATTAATGGAATGTAAATATTAAATACATTATTTTTTGCTATTTCAGTATTGTATTCTGTTTGATCGGTTATGTTTGCATTATTTTCAATTGTGCTTTGAGGAAATCCTGTTCCACTTATATTTAAAGTTGCAAATGCACCGTTTAATAATTCGGGTATTGTCCAAATTCCAGTATTTGAGTCATAAGTTCCTATGCTTGGTGTGACTGTCACTCCTGTTAATCCAGATGGTATAACATCACTAATTTTGATGTTAGTGGCAGTATCAGGGCCATTGTTACTTGCAGTCACTATGAAAGTTACAGTATCTTGGTAGTAGCTACCAGTCTGACTGAGAGTAACATCTGCTTTTTTAACATATATTGACGCATCAGGTATCGTTACTGTTTGTGGGTATTCAGTCATGGTTGCAGTGGCATGGTTGATTATGGTTGTACCTGCTTGAGCTGCTTGTATGACTCCACTGAATACTAGTGTGGCTGCGTTAGCAGTTCCAGTAGCAAGATTGGTTATAGTCCACACTCCAGTAGTTGGATTGTAAGATCCTGTGCTCGGTGTTCCTGCAGTGAAACCAGCAGGTAATTGTGATAATAAATCAGTTATTTGGATGTTTGCCCTGTCAGGACCATTGTTGGTTACTCTGATGGTGAAAGTTCCATTGTCACCTACATTAAGGGTGCTGTGATTTGCGGTGTTAGTTATAGTAACATCCGCTTTTTTGGTGTAAACACTGGCAGTAGTGGTTGTGGGCCTACTATTGTATTGTTCCTGAGCAATTCTGGTGGCAGTGTTGGTAGTGGTTAATCCAGCCATTGCTGCAGTGGCAGTTCCAGTTATGGTTAATGTTGCCTTTGCATTGTTAGCCAGGGTGGGTATGGTCCAAATACCATTGTAGTAAGTTCCCACAGAAGGTGTTACAGTAACTCCACTTAATCCTGCAGGTACTATATCGGATATTAAAATACCGGTAGCAGTAGAAGGTCCGTTATTTGTTGCAGTTACAGTGTAGGTGACTGTGTCACCAACATTCACCGGTGAGTTTGCAGTTTGTGTTAATGCCACATTAGCGGTTCTTGCAGTCTTTATTGTTGAAAAATCACTTATTACTAGAGGTAAAACATTCCTGGCAACCAGGTTCTGTTTTCTGACAGCTGCGTACTGGTCATCATATAACAAGTTTCCGTAGTTTCCAGTGACAGATGCAGTGACAACTGCATCTCTGTTATTAAGCAGTGTTAAAGTTGAGGTAACTTGACCGTTTGCATTGGTCTCTCCACTAGTTCGGCTCAGGGTTCCTTGAGTTGTCTGGAAGTTAACAGTTATTCCAGATAAGGGGTTGCCGTCTTTGTCTTTAACGGTTGCGGTTACAGTGACACTAGTTGATATAAGACCGTTAGCAACTGTGGTTGATTGGGGGGTTAAAGTTATGTTGTTGGGATAGGGGGGTATAGTTGCTGCGTTAACTTCATTTATAATTACTAATGCACGGTTTCTAACAGTTTCACTACCGGAACTACCACCAATTCTACCGTCTCTTGGAGCAGTCATGTACTGGTAATAAGTACCTACAGGGGCTGATGGATTGTAATCCCCGTAATGAACAGATGTGAAATACCAGATTGCGCATTGTATTGCTGCTGCTTCATTTTGGTTTGAAGGGTTATACTTATTTAATATGTAACTTACTTTTTCCCATTCTACTTCAGGAGGTAAATCTCCGGCTGTTCCTGGTAGGGGGCCATTTACCAGTAAAACATCATTTACTTCAATGGGGGTGAAAAGATCAATACAATATGCTACGTAGGTTGTTCCGTCAACTCTAACGTTAAGTACTCCTGCAAAACCGTTGCTGTTCTGTCCTTGAATGTAAACACTTTGACCACTCCCTGTACTGGTTAATGTTGCACTTTTAGGGATTAATTCAAAGTTAGCAGTTCCGTATTTATTAGGGTCGGTTGGATAGTTTGGTCCATTGTTAACAGTTATCCTTTTGGTTTGAGATGTGCAACCCATGTAACTGGCTACAATGTCAAAGGTGGTGTCAGTGCTGTAGAAATTCATGGAATAATATCCACTAGCATCAGTGGTTGCTCTGCCGAGAATAACGCCGGAAGCGGAAACAGAATTTGCAGTGACTGTTGCACCTTCTAAAGGTCTTACATGACCATATTCATTTACAGTTATGGTTCCGTCTATAATTGGATCGGATCCACAGTCGTTTGTTACTTGCGGTGTGGTTACATTTGATGTTTCACTAACTGCGGCTGCAGATGTTCCTGCAATTGCCAGTACAAATGTAAATGCAAGTATTAACATTAAGAGATTTTTTTTGGTTTTAATTTTTAATTCCCCCATCAATACTTGTTGATTTTGAACTTTTTTTTATAAAAAAATGCTACCACATTGTTCATGGTGAGCAATATAAATATTTGATTTCAATATTCAGTTAGATATATTCTATGTTGTTAAGCCCTATATAAAGATAACGAATTTACATATAAATATGTGAGAATCCGCACAAACTCCTTTATAAGTACGTGACTATAATCACAAAAACTGTGGTGTGGATTGATGAACAATATAGATTTAGTTTTACAATATTCATTTTCACATCACTTCGTAATAATTAAATACAAAATTTAGAATCCTATAAAAAAATAATACACGATCCTCCTAATAAAAAATACCCGACTTCAAGGTTTTATAATTGATCCAGTACTAAAAATAATTAATCATTGGATGCTAACATTATTTTAAGAAAATTTGGTCAAAACCATGTCAATATTTTTAAAATTTATCAAACTACCTCCAAGGGAAAAAAAATTAGCCATGGACACCTTGTTCTGGTTGTTAACCATCAGAATCATGGTATGGATATTCTCATTTCAATACGTACAAAAAAAAATCCAAAAAATTGCCGACTATTTGCCCAGCGACCAAAAAAAAATTTCCATCCAAAAAATAAGATCGATGATTGGAACCGTATCAAGGTACGTGCCCCAAGCAACCTGCCTGGTACAAGCACTGGTTGGATACATATTATACACAAAACACGGTTACAACACCCTCATAAAAATAGGAGTACTAACTGAAAATGGGGTCTTCGAAGCCCATGCCTGGCTAGAACACAAGGGAAAAGTGGTTTTAGGCCAATCAGAAAAAAAATATAAAACCATACTCGACATAGAAAAAAGACCATAAACAAGGTTTTCACATGCTGCTAAAATCCTTCAAAAACAGCCAACTAGGTATCTACACCAAAAACTTAACCCGCTTAATGCCTAAACAGGTTACTTTAACCTTGATCTTAATGATTTTTTTGAGCTTAAACGAAGCAGTGAGCCTACTAATACTGGTACCACTCCTGCAACAAGTAGGTTTGGATGTGGGTCAAGGATCAATGGGACAGATCTCAGGATACATATCAACATTTTTCGGATACCTAGGATTAAAACCGACACTGGTATCAATCTTGGTCTTGTACATCCTGGTGATAAGTATAACTGCACTCCTAACACGTTATCAGTCCATTAAAACATCCCAGATCCAGTACGAATTTGCAGCTCACCTCCGGAAACGTTTATATAACGCCATAACCAATTCTTCCTGGCTGTTTTTTTCTAGAATGAAGGCATCTAACTTTGCCCATGCCATTACCAACGAAATAGACCGGATAACCGTGGGAACCGGACAATTTTTAACTTTCATCGCCAGCATAATGATTTTAATAGTATACATAGTTTTTGCACTCCAATTAGCAGGCCTAATCACCGGAGTGATATTTGCAGTGGGAGTGGCTATACTACTGATTTTAAGGCGCAAAGTTTCCAAATCCCGATCCCGAGGAGAAGAAATAACCACCACCACCCGTGACTTATATTATTCAATAATGCAACACCTCGATGGTATGAAAACCATTAAAAGCTTTGGAATGCAGGAAGAAAACATCAAAGTCTTCTCCAAACAATCAGACCAATTAGCCCGCAATTATTTGGATTCCATCCACACCTATGTAGATGTAAAACTATTATTTGATATCGGCACGGTTGTTGTCCTCTCGGTCATGGTCTACTTTCTCATAGAAATAGTCAAACTACCAACAGCCACCTTATTTTTACTGATATATCTCTTTGTGCGGATGATACCTCAATTTTCAACCATACAACGAGCCTACCAATACTTCATCAACATGTTACCCGCATTTAGTAATGTGATAAAATTGGAAAAAGAATGCCAGGAAAATAGTGAAGTTCAAGGAAAGATCGATGAGAAAATAAAGCTAAAAAAAGAAATCAAATTGGAGGACGTAAGGTTCTCATATCGAGACGACGACCATTTCACCATACCCGACCTAAATCTCACAATACCCGCAGGAAAAACCACGGCCATTGCCGGACCATCAGGGGCAGGTAAAAGTACAGTGGCTGATCTAGTGATGGGACTTATAAAGCCAGAGAAGGGGAAAATAACTGTTGATGGTGTGGCAGTAACCGAAGACTCCCTTGCTTCTTGGAGAAACAATATAGGATACATAGCCCAGGAAACATTCCTCTTCAATGAAACCATCCGATTCAACCTACAACAGGCATGTCCAGATGCAATCCAAGAAGACATTATTGAGGTGCTGAAATTGAGTGCTGCCCACGAATTTGTGATGAAACTTCCTGAAGGACTGGCCACAGTGATAGGAGACCGGGGAGTAAGATTATCCGGTGGGGAACGGCAACGTCTGGCACTGGCCAGAGCCCTCCTCAGGAAACCATCACTCCTTATTATGGATGAAGCCACCAGTAATTTGGACTTGGAAAATGAAAAGAAGATTATAAGGGCAATTGATGGCCTTCACGGCGAACTAACTATTTTAGTAATAGCCCATCGGATTTCCACCATAAAAAATGCAGACAACATTTATCTGATAGATGGTGGGGAAATGGTGCAGTTTGGAAGCTGGGATGAATTAATGGAAAATAAGAAGGGGTGGTTTTGGGGTGTTTGTGAGGCTCAATGGATTAGATAGAGATATACTTCTTAAAATTCTCCCTTTGCAGATAAGATTTTGACATCATACCTTGTTATGTTTTTATCTGGATCTAAAAACATGGCATAAAAAAAGGATTCACCATAGGCTGGTATGGATTTTGGTTGCAGATACGGATTTTCATCAACTTCAAATACACTACCATTAGATGTGTAGGTAGTGATCCTCAACTTAATTTTTAGGGCTTCATAAGGGTTATTATTAATTATATATCCCTCTACATAGTATCTGGATTCATTAGTCTCGCTACGGTTTCCAGTAGTGTTTTTTGAAATTTTAATAGCATCCATGGAGATTTTTTTCTCTCCCCATGTGCTGTTGGCTCTGGTGTTGTCAATACAACCAGAATTAGCTAAAACCAAGACCAGCAATGAAAATATTATGATAATGACAAACTTTTTTTCCATACTCATCACTTATACTAACCTATAATGTAATATAAAATTGTCTTAACAGTTTTCATGAATATTGTTTTATACAAGTGATTATATGTCCAGGGGATATGAATTAAGAATTGAGGATCAATTACTTCTCAATTGTTCCATTACACGAATATTTAATGAAAAAATTAAGGATATTCGAAATTTGGCAAATAGGAGTTATAAACTGGGATTATATGGTTAACATGGCCCAAAATTTCGTTTAAATTATTTATTATACTGGCAACTGGATAAAATCTGCCAGAAAAAAATTCCAGATAATTGTGAAGTTAAAGTTACAGGAAGACTTCCAAGCAAATGTCCACCGAAATCTGGCCATGTTCAGGAACTAGTCAACGTCATGAACATCTTGAAAAAACACGGGATCACATCCATCCCATACAAAGGGCCAGTACTTGCTATCGTGACTATAAAAATCTTGGATTCCACAGTTTTGGTGACTTAGATTTCTATGTTCTATTGGGATGATGTGTCCAGAACCAGAAAAATTTTAATTGAAAATGACTACGAACCTTTAATGGAACTTTCTCTTAACCAGAAGAAGCATTCCATAAATCCAGCGAGAATACCATTTTACCAATAACTTACAAGAATCACTCTGGAAATAAAATGGAAATTTTTATCTATGTTTCCTTCAATAAACGAAACATTTTGCTATGATCCTGATTTTTTAAGTGAAATTTATCTTGATCAGTTCAAGGTGAAAACAGTTTCTCTAGAACCATTAATATTAATTTTAGCGATCCACAATGTTAGCTATTCATTTTCAAGTCTTTAACGGGTTTGTGATTTATCTGAAATACTAAAATCTGAAGAAAGTGTTAACTGGTGGCATTTTATGGAGACTACGAATAAATGGGGGTATGCAAGACTTTCATGATAAATCTCTATATATTCAATAGAATTATTCCAAATAGAACTTCCAGATGATGTTCAAGAACAGTTTGATGAGGATGTGGCGAAATTATCAGAAGAAATTATTAAAAACTTTTTCAGAGAAAACAAAATGGGAGTACTGAAAAAAGTAGAATTTAATATGCAGCTACGAGAAAAAAGAGGAGATAAAATAAAAGTAGTTTTAGGTATGATCTTCCAACCCACACCTGGTGTGATAGATAGTGTTTCATTACCCCCAATCCTCCAACCTCTATATTATATACTGCGGGTGTTTCAGATGTTGAAAAATGTTATAACTGTTGAAAAATAATTGTATTTAAGAAATATAAATAATAGTTCCACAAACATGTTATATATTCAGGGGAGTATTAATGGAAACTAAGAAAATATTAGTAACTGGAGGGGCTGGATTCATAGGAACCAACCTTGTAATGGAATTAGAAGGAAGGGGACATGAAATCCTTGCTTTAGATCTGTTACACAACAACCGGGATAATTACCAGAGATGTGATGTGCGTAATTACCGCCAGTTAGAACGAATCTTTGAAGAAACGGATTTTGATTATGTTTACCACTTGGCTGCTGAATATGGTCGCTGGAACGGAGAAGAATATTATGAAAACTTATGGCAGACCAATGTAATCGGAACCAAACACATGATCCGATTACAGGAAAAGTTAGGTTTTAGGATGATATTTTTCTCATCAGCAGAAGTTTACGGTGACTACACCGGGAAGATGAGTGAAGATGTGATGATAAATAATCCCATTAAGGATACATACCAGATGAATGATTACGCAATCACTAAATGGGCGGGAGAACTGATGTGCATGAACTCAGCCTCTATGTTTGGCACTGAAACCGTACGTGTGCGTCCTGTTAATTGTTACGGGCCTCATGAAGAATATTCTCCCTATAAAGGTTTCATACCTATTTTTATCTATAAAGCTTTGCATAACCAGCCCTACACAGTATATAAAGGGCATAAACGTATCATTGACTATGTGGAAGATACTGTTTTTACATTTGCCAATATTGTTGATAATTTCATCCCGGGCGAAGTATACAATGTAGGTGGACGTGCAGAATGGGAGAAAGATATTAAAGAATATTCTGACATAGTATTGAACACTGTGGGGCGAGATGATTCTCAAGTTACCTATGAAGAGGCAGAGGACTTTACAACCCAGGTAAAAACCATTGACTTTTCCAAGGCAATAAAGGATCTAAAACATGATCCTAAAATAGATCCTGAAAAAGGGATAGAAAAAACCGTTGAATGGATGAGATCGTTTTACCGAGTAGAAGATTGAATAATGTCCATGATTTAGGGGAGTAATTTAATGGATTATGAAGATTATAATGATAAAACTGTTTTAGTGACTGGTGGGGCTGGTTGTGTTGGGAGCAATCTCACCCAGAAACTATCAGAATATGCAGAGAAAGTTATCATATTAGATAACCTTGATTCTGCTTACCAATGGAATATTCCAATAGCTGACAATATACAATTTGTTAAGGGAGATATACTTGATGATGAGATGCTCAAGCGTGTCTTTAAGGAAAAACCAGAATATGTTTTTCACCTAGCAGCGCATTTTGCCAACCAAAACTCTGTGGATAACCCTGAACTGGACTTGATGGTGAATGGGATGGGTATCCTAAAAGTTTTGGAGTACGCCCATCTGGTTGGGGTGGAACGATTTGTTTACTCTTCATCTGGATGTGGAGTTTATGGTTTGGATTCGAAGATGCCTTTTGAAGAACATGATATCTCAATAAGTTTGCACACTCCTTATCAGGTCACTAAACTCATTGGAGAGCTTTACACTAATTACTTTCACAATCTTTATGGTTTACCCATTGTTAATGCCCGTTTTTTCAATGTGTTCGGTCCAGGGGAGGTTCCAGGGAAGTATAGGAATGTCATTCCTAACTTCATGTACTGGGCCATGAAAAACCAGGCGCTACCAATTACGGGTGATGGTAGTGAAACACGCGACTGGACTTATGTGGACGACATTGTTAATGGACTTATGGCTATGGGAATAGTTGAAGAAGCTGTAGGGGAAGCTATCAACCTCGGATCAGCAACTGAAACTCGGGTTATTGACATGGCTAACATGGTGAATGGGTTAACTGGTAACGAGGGGGGAATTGCCTATGCAGCCCGAAGGGGTTGGGATGCCAAGACTAGATTACTATCTTCTATTGAGAAAGCCAGGAATGTTTTGGACTATGAACCAGGAATAAAATTCAAAGAAGGCTTGAAAAGGACTTATCAATGGTTTATTGATAATTGGGAAAATATTGAAAAAAGCACAGAATTTTGATTTTTTATGAGTTTCTCTCCCAATAATCTTGATGAGCTAAAAATATAGAAGCTTAAAGTTAGAATAGTTTCACAGATTTTAATTTTTTAGCCAATTGCGCCGATTTGTTATCCATTTATGATAATCACATGAGATTAGATAGGGAGTGCCTAAAAATAGTAAATCACATGGAACAGCTAATTAACAAATAGAAATGGAGAAGGAGATAAACTTGAAAACATCAAGTTCTACTACATGGGAGGAGAACACTTCACCATAAAAGAACTAGTCTGAAGATACCAACAGGTAAAACCACTGCCATTGCCGGATCATCTGGTAGAAAAAATCACAGTAGCCTATCTGATGATGAGACTCATAAAGCCATAAGAAGGAAATGTGTGTGGATGGTGTGGCAGTTACTGATAAAACTTTTGCTTCCTGAAGGGATAAAATAGGATTTTTAGCTCAAGAAACTTTCTTATTCAAAGAAACCATCTGATTTAACTTGTAACTTTCCAGACCAGATGCAAGTGAAGAATAACTCAGAGAATTGCTGAAACTGACCGCTGCCCACGAATTTGTTAGCAAACTTCTTGAAGAAAGAGACACTGTAATTGTGATCAAGGTGTTCGATTATCTAGTGGAAACGGCTGCGTCTGGCAATGGCCAGAGCCCTCCTCAGAAAGTCTTCATTATTGTTTAGGGATGAGGCCACTAGTAACATTGATTCTTGATTTAGAGAATGATAAAAAAAAATATTAAAGGATATTGATAACTTTAAGGTGAAATAACCATTGGAATAATATCTCACAGACTTTCAACAATTAAGAATTCTGATTGTATTTAATCTTGTTGATGATGGGAAGATAGTTGAGTCTGGTATTTCGGATGAATTACGGAAAATGAAAAAAAGTTCCTTTTGGGATATATGAAGCCCAATGGATTAAATTGAAGTCGAATTCCTTAAAATTCTCCTTTGGCAGATAAGATTTTGACATAATACATAGTTATACTCTTATCTGGATATAAAAAACTGGCATAAAAATAGGATACATCATTGGCGGGCACGGTTTTTGGTCTAATAAATGGCTTATCCTTAACTACAAATACACTACCATTAAAATGTGTATGTTGTAATCATTAACATAAGTTCTCGGCTTCGTAAGGGTTATTATTAATTGTATATCTCCTTACATAATTTCTGGATATATTGGTTTCGTCATGATTCCAGGGGTGTTTTGAGATATTTAAATAGCATCCAATGATTTTTTTCTCACCCCATATGTTGTTAGTTTTCTAATTTTCAATGCAGCCGGAAAATAGCAATATTGCTGTGATAATAATATTATACTTATGAGAATTTCTTTTTTCTCTATTTTTGGTTTTAGCGTTCGTTAGGTGGTGTTTTTAGTGGAGGTGTTGAGTTGTAGTAAATTGTAACAGGAGAATGTGAACAGGTTTTTTGTGTATGTTCTTAGTGTAATGGTTCTTATTTGGTGGTCGGACTTGAAAATATTTTTAATCACGTGTAAGGTCGTTTTCCGGCTGATCTTTTACGGGTGATTCTTTTATTGCGTAGTTTTTCACGAATTCCCAATGGATGGTTGCGCGTTGTGTGTTTGATTGTGTTATGATAATTTTTGTAAGCTGCTCCAAAGTATCTCCTGTCTTGGTAAACAACTTCACCTAGTTTGCTGAGATCAATTTATCATGTGTTTATGTTACTGTATCAAGTTTATGTATCAAACCATGCGCTTTATATGATAATGTGTGCAGTTTATGACCGTAATGAGTTTTTTCATGTTTTGGTCCATTCGCTATCTTTGTTATGTCCGGTTTTGGTTTCCGGTCTACGGGATTCGTTCACTCTTTGGTGGCTTAGATTTGGTGTAATGGGTATTGCGTCTTGAATTACACCTTTTTTGACTTTTAATCTCTTGAAATCGATTTGTCTTTCCAATTCTCCCTATATTCTCTCGTATTTATCTGTGTTGATTAACCATGTTCTGAACGCTTAGACTGTGAAACGGTCGGGAATTCTTTCAATGAATCCTAAAAACTTCTGAAACGATATTTGATCATTAGCTTGTCTTTCAAGCTCAGGATATGATAAATCGTACTATGATCGTAAAATTAACATCTTAATCATGACAATTTCATCAATATTAGGCCTAAAACACGTTCAGAGTGATTATCAAATATTTAACGAATAATTAGCCTGTAAAACTCCCAATCAATAAAAAAATCAATCCCATCTACTTATCATAAAGTTCTTCACACATACATGCAGTTTATTAATGAAATGTTTCTCAAAAGCTTTATAATAATTATATAAAATTAAAAACATATAAATGTCAATCAATCAAAAAATCCCAAAAAACTCATTTTAATTCATAAAACTATAAAAATTTAAAAAACAAAAAGTTTAATCGAAATTTTCTATAATTTGGGTCTTTAGTAAATTGATATGGTGTTAATAGATGAAAATAAATTTTGGGCTTAAAACTGAAGATGAATTACTACTTTATTTGGCTCAAACATCTCTGAACTCAGAAACCAAGAGGAAAATTAGCCTTTTAATTGATGGAAAAATTGAATGGAACTATTTAATAGATAAAGCATCTAAAAATGGTTTAAAACCTTTATTATACTTGAACCTTAAAAATTTTTCAAATAAAATCCCTAAAAGTATTCTTAATTCTTTCAAAGAGTTTTATTTAATGAATTCTCAGAAAAATTTAATGTTCTTTGCAGAAATGTTAAGGTTATTAAAAATTTTTGAGGAAAATATGATTACTCTTATCCCTTATAAAGGTCCTTTAATGGCTTTTCTGGCATATGGAGATCTTTCACTAAGAGAATTCAGTGATCTTGACATGTTGATTCATAAAGAGGATTTTCCTGCAGTGAAAAAAATACTATTAAATGATGATTATAAACCCTTGTTGAACCTTGATTATTCTAAAGAAGTAGAATACTTGAAATCGCAGAGAGAGTATAAGTTTAAGAATATAAAAAATGGTTTGATCCTGGAAATTCAGTGGAATACTGTAGGATCTTCTTTTACATTTCCAAATGAATTTTCATATCCTTTGGATCAAGAAAATTTTAAGTTAATCTCAATTTATAATAGGAATATAAAAATATTCAGCTCTGAAGATTTAATTTTGATCCTCTCTCTTCACGTTGCTGAACACTTGTGGGAACGTTTATCATGGATTTGTGATATTGTTGAGTTTATTAAAAGAACAGAAAACATAAATTGGGATCAAATTATTAAAAAGGCTGATTTCCTTGGTATAGAAAGAATATTATATTTAAACTTAGCACTATCCCAAACAATTTTTAATTTAGAACTCCCTGATAAAGTCCAGATTAAAATAAAAAATGACACTGAAATCAAAGATTTAGAAAAAAGAATTTTAAAGATTATTTTCGCTCCAGAGACGTTTAAATTTATGGATAAAGTTATTTTAAGGTTTAAAATTAGAGAATACTGTATCAATGGGTTTAAAGACATTTTAAAGATTTTAATTATACCCCATAGTGATGAATGGGTTGCATTCGAGAAAAATTATCCGATAAGTCTTTTATATATTTTGATACGTCCTAAACAAATAATAAAAAGGATAAAAGAGTAAAAATATTGTTTAAGTTTCAACGAATTTATTATTTGAGATATGAAATATGTTAATTTTATATTCTTATAAAATAATTATTAACAATAATGTTATCAGTAAACAATAATGATAAGTATATTAATTTAGAATGTAATAATAAAAAAATTAAGATTCTCATCTTTCAAAATGGATCATATCATTATATGTAAGGAGCAACTAATTGTGAAGTTCTTGAAGGATCAAATAAACACTGAACACAATAGAAAGAAACAACAATATTATATATCTATAAAATAATCAAAGAAGGTTTACTATATCCTATATTATTAGATAAGTCTTCTAATATGAAAAGGTTTAACGGTGTATATTGAATTTAGATAAAATGAGTTTTATGAAAAATACAACCTTCCTGATCCCTGCTTACAATGAGGAAAAATCAATTGGCACTCTTCTTTATCGTATCCGTCAATTGTATCCTGATTCGGATATAATTGTGGTTGATAATAATTCTAATGACAATACTTCAAAAATAGCCAAAAAATTTCATGTAAATCTAATTTTCGAACACAACCAAGGAAAGGGTAATGCACTAAGGACTGGATTTTCCTATTTTAATTCAGAATATTTAGTAATGTTAGATGCAGATAATACTTATGACCCTCAGGATGCAAAAAAACTTGTTAAACCACTAAAAAAAAGATCAGCTGATTTTGTTATGGGGTCTCGTTTGAACGGTAAAAGGGAACCTGGTTCAATAACAATTTACAACACATTAGGCAACCACATTCTAAGTTTAACAGCTTCAATCCTCTTTTCAAACATATCAGATGTATGTACTGGATATTGGGCTTTTAATAAAAAGGCAATAGAACATCTCATGAACTGTGGAATTCGGTCTTCTGGTTTTGATGTAGAAGTTGAAATGTTTGCGAAATTAACTTCATCTAATCTTAAAATGGTTGAAGTTCCCATTTCATATTGTAATCGTTTAGATGCACCTAAACTTCGCTCGTCCATAGACGGATTCAAAATATTTAAAACACTATTAAAATCAAGGTTGAACAGATGAAATTCACAGAATACAATTATAATTCAGACAAAAGATTTTATCAATATAAATAATGGTTAATATTCTTTTTTATTAAGTGGGAAAATGAAGATTTTAGTTGTTCAGGAGACGGATTGGTTTGAAAGAGGGCCATTACAGCAAAATCATTTAATGGAAAAACTATCCCTCAAAGGCCATGAAATAAGAGTTATTGATCATGAGATTTTATGGTCAGAAAAAGAAAAAAAAGATTTAATTTCAAAAAGAGAAGTTTTTAAAGATGTTTGTAGATTATACAATGGTTCTTCAGTTACTGTAATTCGTCCACCAATTGTCAAATTTCCAAATTTTGATTATATTTCACTAATCATTTCACGTAAAAAAGAAATAGAAAGGCAAATTAAAGAGTTTAAACCCGATTTGATTGTTGGTTTTTTTATGTTAAGTGCTTATCTTGGCATGAAAGCTGCCAAAAAACATAAAATACCATTTATTTATTACTGGATTGATGTATATCATTCACAAATACCATTTAAGCTGTATCAACCTATCGGAAAAATTATTGAGAAAGATATACTGGCAAAATCCGATGCAGTAATTTCAATAAATGAAAAATTAAGGGATAGAATAATAAAAATGGGAAGTAACCCGCGATCCACTTATATTGAGAGGGCAGGCATAGATTTTAATAGGTTCAATTCAAACATAAGTGGCAGGATCATTAGAAAAAAATATGGGTTTAGTGATAATGATGTCGTTCTTACATTTGTAGGAGTTCTTTATAATTTTTCAGGTTTAAAAGAAGTTGCAATACAATTTGAAAGGATTAAAAAAAATTATCCTGAAATTAAATTGTTCATTGTTGGTGATGGCGACGCATTAAACGATCTTAAAAAGATTCAGAAGAATTTTAATCTTGAAAAAAAGATTGTACTAGCAGGAAGGCAGCCTTATGATAAGATTCCAGAATTCATTGCAGCTTCCGATATATGTTTGCTTCCAGCTTATAAAACAGAGATAATGGTAGATATAGTGCCTATAAAAATGTATGAATACATGGCAATGAAAAAACCCGTTATTGCGACAAGTCTTCCGGGGGTGGTTAAGGAATTTGGAGATAATAATGGAATATTTTATGTTGATAAACCGGAGGATATATTAAATAAGGCTATTGAAATAGTTAAATTGAAAAATATTAAGGAAGAAGGCGATAAAGCAAAAAGGTTTGTTGCAAACAATGAATGGGATAAAATCGTAGAGCATTTTGAAAAGATTAGTGAAAGTATAATGGGTATAAATTGAAATAATTTTAAGGAGATTTATTATGGATAATATTAAAGTTGGAATCGTAGGATGCGGATTAATAGCTAAACTTAGGCATATACCTGCGTATCGAAAGATGAGAAACGTAACAGTTCAAGCTGTTTGTGACCTGAATGAACAACTCGCTAAGGAAACAGCAGAAGAATTCAAAATACCTAAATTTTACACTGATACTTCAAAAATGTTTTCTGATGAGAATCTTGATATCGTAGATATTTGTGTCCCTCCCCAAATACATGCACCCATTGCTATTGAAGCAATGAAAAGTGGTTCAAATGTAATAATGGAAAAACCAATGGCCTTAAAGGTATCTGACTGTGAAGAAATGATTGAAGTTTCTAAAGAAAATAATGTAAAATTATCCGTGATTCATAATAAAAATTTCCATTCACCTTTTCTCAAGGCTAAAAAATTGGTTAAAAATGGTGAAATTGGTGAATTTGTAGGACTTCGAATGTTTTTAGCAACACCCCGTTGGGACATGATTGATCTAAAAGATCATTGGTATCATAAACTACCTGGAGGTGTTATTGGTGAAACAGGACCACATATTGCCTATATGTCATCAGAATTTATTCAAAACATAAATGAAGTTGATGTTTACGCTAAAAACTATTTGAAGCATCCTTGGGCACCCAATGATGATTTTCGAATTGAATTGTTAGGAGATAATGGAATAAGTTCGATTATTCTTTCTTACACTCCTAATTATTGGGTTTGTGACATTGATATAATAGGTACAGATGCAATTTTACGTTTAGATCTTAATGGAATGTTAATAACAAAACATAATTTAAAAGAACTTAAATACGGGTGTTTTATCAAGTATTATCTAAGCGAAATTGGTCAGATTATTAAGGGAATTTTTAAAAATGCATTTGGAAGTAAAAAGATAGGAACTGATCTAGTTATTGAAATGTTTGTAAAAAGTATTTTAAATAATACAGAGCTACCAGTTACAGCTGAAGAAGGAAAAGAGGCCGTTAGAATAATGGAAATGGTAGTTGAAAAATATGACAAAAAATACAAGTCTGATGATCTTAAATGAGATTTGATAATGATTCAATAACTTCAAAAGCTTTAAGTACCTTATTTTCTTATAAAAGCTTTAGGAATACTTACAAATTTTTGAAACAGTCCCAATATTGGAGCATAGAACAGCTCAGGGAATATCAACTTGAAAAGTTACATGAATTGATAAACCATTCCTATGAAAATGTTCCATATTACCGGCGAGTATTTGATGAAAGAGGCTTAAAACCTTCAGATATTCGGAATTTTAAAGATTTGGAAAAGTTACCATTCCTTACAAAGGAAATCATAAGGGAAAATTTAGAAGATTTAAAGGCCAAAAATTATCCTAGATCTAAATTTGAATATGTGACTACGGGCGGATCAACTGGAGTTCCTCTAGGGTTTTATTATGAAAAAGGCACTTCAAGAGCCATTGAGTGGGCATATATCAAAACACTATGGGATCGGGTTGGTTATAATTTCACAGATAAATGCGTTATTTTAAAGGGTAATGTAATAAAATCCGCTGATCAAGGCAAATTTTGGGAAACTGCACTTTTTGGAAGAGCATTAATTCTTTCATCATATCATATGAGTGAAGAAACCATTCCTAAATACATAAATAAAATAAGAGAATTTGGACCAAAATACATACAAGCATATCCATCGACTATCACCATTATTGCAAGTTTCATGAAAAAGCATAATATTGAACCATTCCCAAGCGTTAAAGCTCTTTTGTGTGGATCTGAAAATATGTATCCAGATCAACGTAAGCTTCTTGAAGATGTACTAAATTGTAGAGTTTATACTTGGTATGGGCATTCTGAAAGAGTTGTTCTTGCAGGTGAATGTGAAAAAAATAAATCCTATCATATTTTCCCACAATATGGTATTTTTGAATTAGTTGATGGGAATGGAAAAATTATAGATGATTTTGGGGTGAAAGGAAATATTGTGGGTACGGGGTTGACAAATTTTGCAATGCCTTTGATCAGATATAAAACCGATGATTTAGCGAGTTATGCTGGCAATAATTGTAATTGTAAAAGATCATTTCCATTAATAACGGATGTTAAGGGGAGATGGCTGCAAGAATTTATTATAGCTCCTAATTATAGATTAATACCAATTACAGCAATTAACATGCATTCGAATATTTTTGATAATGTGGTTCAATTCCAATTTTTACAGGAAAAGGAAGGAGAAGTCATTTTTTACATAGTAAAGGGAACGAAATACCAAAAAAAAGATACTGAATATATCCGAAAAGAGCTTTCAAAAAAACTAGGCAAAGATGTCAAATTGGATATACGTTTTGTAGATAAAATCTCTCGAACTTCTAGAGGTAAATACAGATTTATAATTCAGAAACTATCAATTAATTCTACGATTTAATACAATATAGGGATTACTTCTTCATTTGAAAATGAAATTTGTTTGGAGATATTATGAATGGTGAATTAGAGTTTGTAAGGAAATTTTATAAAACAAAATTAAGTTGTGGTAAAAGTATTTTAGAATTAACATGTTATAATGGTGTAGCCATGTGGTGGCTTTCTGATTCATTATTTTATGATTTTTTGTTATATGCTTTGAAAAATGACATTCCCATCAGCAGATTACATGTAAACACATTTGTTAAGATATTATATCAACATTTACCTGTATTGTCACGTATTTATAAATATTTTGGAGTTTATATATCAGTTATTTATGATATATTATTATATTTATCATCCATAATCCTATTAAATGCTTATAAAAGAAACGAATCGAAAATTTCTCATAAAAAAAAGATTTTAATTCTTGCTAAAGATGGTCAGTGGCGTACAGTTAAAGACAATAATTCCGGTCGTCTTATAAAAACAGATTATTTTTTTAATCCAATCTTAAGTGAATTGAATAATAAATATGATTTAGTTGGAATATATCCACTTGGAATATTCCCTTTAAGAGGTTTAAAAATTTTTAGAGATAAATTAAAAAATTGGTTTATACCTCATAGGACATTAAACGAATTTTGGACCTTAAATTCAAGTATAATGGAGTTTAAATCCATCCATCACTTTAAGAGAATTTTCAATGATATCAAAACAGATCCTATACTCAAAAATTTGTGTGAAAATAATAATATATCCTATGAAGGAACACTAAATGAATTGAATATTTATTTCATTATTTTATATCCTCATTTAGTTAAATACATTCAAATGGCCCGAGATATGATTAAGAAAGAAAAACCATCGATGATTCTGTTATATAATGAACATTCCCGATATGAAAGAGCATTTATTATTGCTGCTAAGCTAGAGGGTGTTCCTACAATAGCATTTCAGCATGGTATTATTCACACAAATCATAAGAGTTATAGTTATACTAACGACGAAATTGATCTGGTTTTAGATATTAAATTCCCTTTCAGCCCAATAGCGGATAAAACTTTGGTTTATGGTCCATATTATAAAGAATTTTTAACTAGTGTTAGTTCTTTTCCAGAAGAAAGCGTAATAATTACAGGTAACCCTCGTCATGATTTTTTATATCATGCAGATAAAATCTACTCTAGACAAGATTATTTAGAAAAGTATAAAATTCCTCATGGGGAAAAAATAGTTTTATGGACTACACAGTGTGCTGATTTAAGTGAAAAAGAGAATATTGACAGTTTTAATACTGTATTTCAAGTTATTGAAAAATTGGATAATGTTGTCTTAATAATAAAACCACACCCTGAAGAACCATTTATATATACAAAAATGATCCAAGAAATTATAAAAAATTATAATATTAATGCAATTATCCCACCTAAAGATTCAGATATTTATGAACATCTAAACTCCTCTGATTTATTGATTGTAAAAGATTCAACAACAGTTATTGAGGCAGTAATCTTAAAAAAACCTATTATAATCCTTAATTTAGATAAAAAACAACAATTTTCAAGATATGTTGATGAAAAAATTGCTTTAGGAGCTTATAATGCAAAACAATTAATGAATTCCATTATAATGCTATTGGAAGATAGTAATGTTCTAATGGGAAATCATGGAAAATTTATCCGCAAATATCTTTACAAAATAGATGGACAATCTGTTGATAGGGTTATTGAAATAATAGATAGAATGATTTAGGTGATCTAATATGAAAATACTAATGAATGGAGGATGTATAAATCCTAAATGTGGTGGTGGAGATACTGTAATGATTACTAATATATCTAATTATATGAATAAAACTGAAAATGTATTTTACTTCCCAAATTTACCCCTTTTCATAAAAAAAACCCATTTTGATAAAAATCACTTTAACGATATTAAGTACATGGTAGTTAAAAAAGAGTTCACTTTTACTGTTTTAACAGAATTAATTTTTAATTCATTTAAATGGTTAAAAATCATTTATAAATATTATGGTATTTCTTTATTTTTTAAAATTGATTATTTCGTAAGCTTAATCCAATATACTTTAGCTGAAAAAGAAATTAGAGAACTAAAACCAGATATTATTCATATACATGGTATTGGCAGATCTGCAATAGCATTTATGGAAGTCGCATTAAAAAATGATATTCCAATTTTAATTACTATTCATGGTTTGGATTTGTCTAAATCAAATTACAAGCATTATTTAAATAAAATTAAAGATGAAAAAATAAAAATTAATACTGTATCTTCATCTGTTAAAAATACATTAATCAATGAGGTTGGATTTTTACCTAGTTCCATTGATAAAATTTTTAATGGTGTTGATTTAAATGCATTTAATTGTAATAAAAAAGAAAATTTAAGAAAAAAGTTTGATATTCAAGATGATAATATAATTTTACTTCAAGTAGGAACACTTTCTAGAAGAAAAAATCATATAATGATCTTGAATGCTATTAAATCTTTACGAAATCAGATTAGGGAAAAAATATTATACATTATTGTTGGCATGGGTGAGGAAGAAGATAATTTGCGTAGTTACGTGGAAAAGGAAGGCTTGGAGTATAATGTATTATTTATGGGTTTCCAAAAAAGTAAAAACTTGGAAGATATTTATTGTATTGCAGATTTTTTTATATTGCCTTCTCTATCTGAGGGTATGCCTCTAGTCTTTTTAGAATCTATTGCAGCAGGATTACCTATAATTACATATGGGGATTTAGAGTCTGTTGATGATATTTATACTCCTTTTTGCATGGAATTAATTCCAGACAGATCTCTGAATAGTACTGTAAATTCCATAGAAAATGCAATTGGAAAAAAATGGGATAGGAATAAAATAAGAGAATACGCTGAAAAATGGGATTGGTCTATTGCATGTAATAAATACATGAAGTTATATCGGAAAATATTATCTAATTGTTAATGGGCTGTGTTAAATCAGAAACTAATGGCATTGTATCGATTTATAAGCTTTTCAGTTTTTGTTTTTGGATAATATATTTTTCATTATCTTGGGGGTGTAACGTTATTGGGTGTTAATTTTTTTCCTGTGGTTTTGTGTCTAGTTTTCCATTTTTAGGTTTAAATAGCTGAGTATTATTAAACACCACAAATGCCCTCAAATGCTTAGATAAGATAGACTATAACTTTAAATCTCTTTAATCTTTTAGATATAACTCAATCGTTTCTAATAATCGGGCACTGATTTTATCCCAATCAAATTCTTCTTCAGCTAATTTCCTTGCATTTCTTCCCATAATTTTTAAATCTTCTTTTGACATCTTTTTAAATCTATTAAACCCATCAATTAAATTTTCAGGATTATTATTTTCTACAACAACACCACACTTGTATTTTTTAACTAAATAAGCGGCATCACCAACATCTGTTGTTAAAATGGGTTTACCCATAGCGCAATATTCTGCAAATTTGGTTGGAGCTGCAACATTTGTTGCATTATGATAGGGTCTTGGTAAAACAAAGATGTCGCAAATAGAATAATAATTTATAATTTCTTTATTAGAAACCTGTGATATGATAATTAGATTGTGGGTTGCCGAACTATTATTTCCGCCCACAATTAAAAATTTTGTATACTTGTCATTCATCGTTTTTGCAGCTTTAATGAAATTTTCAATTCCTTGCCATTTCTGAAATGCCCCAATATACCCAAATATTAATTCATTCGTGAATCCAATTATTTCTCTATTTTTTTTATATTTTTGTAGTTGTCTAAAATATTTAAGTTCAACACCATTTGTTATATAAACTAATTTATCCTTAGAAATACCTTTTTTAGATGTCTCTTCAATCATTTTAGAAGACACACAGAAGATTTTGTTTGAAATATGTAAATCAAGAAAATTTATAAATTTAAGATAATATTTTTTTAATTCACTTAAGTTACTATTAAGAAGTTCATTTTCACTAATAGGGTCTCCATGCATATCAAAAATTAAAGGAATTCCTACAAATTTGTTTAATATAGAAATAGAGGGAGTACCATGTAAATTACAGTAAACTAAATTATATTTACCTTTAATTGTTAAAAGTAACTGTTTAATCGGGAGGATGAAAGGGTATTTGTATGTTATTACATCGTAATTATAAGGAAAATCGTTATCTTTGATAATATTCCTATTTTTTTCACATAGTTTTTTCATTACATAAAAAGCAAATTGAACTTCGTGGCCGTTTTTGGTTAAAATTTCAGCAATTTTTGATATTCTTTTCCAATCGGCACTGTTTTTTCTTGGTAAACCCATTTTTATGCTGAGAATTTTGATATAACTCCTCCATTAACTTTTTTTATTTATAAATGTTTGTGAAACCATTGTCAAATATTTTGTTCTTGTTTTTTATCATTTTTTCATAATCTAAATATTTTTTTTTAATTAAAATTTTATTGGATTTAATATTATAGCTACCAAAGAATAAATAAACATTATTTGGTGAGGTGTCTTTTTTCTTAAAATGATTAGATTTATTATATCCTACAAAATTAATTAATAATCTATATTGGAATTCATCTGAATAAACAGCGTGTTGGTCTTTTTTATTAGCAAGCCAATTTAAAGAGTTAATCTCTTCACTATTTAAATACGGGAAATAATAATCTTTATCAATAGTGATATGGTTGGAAGTACCAACAACAGACTCATATATAACCCCATTTTGAAAATTAAAAAATATTAAGAAATAAATGAAAGCTAATGTTATAATATTTTTTGTAGATAAAATATTCCAAAATTTTTTTGATAAATATTTTAAAGAAATCATAAAACCGATTATACAAAATGGGGCGAGAATAATTAAAACTATATGATATAATCGTGTCATATTTAGTGATTGGGCAAAAAAAGGCAGTACAATACTTAAAATTAATAAGGATAAGCAAGCTAAAGATAGAGCCAGATATTCTTTTTTATCTACAAAAGTCTTTAGACCAAATATTATACCTAATACTAAAAAACCTTGATTTAAATAGTTAATAGTAGCATTAATATAACCTAAAAAAGGAGTTTGAATTTTAGTTGTTAAGGTGGCTAAACCTCCTGATGTTTCAGGGTTGAATATATCAAATATATTGGTTGCAATGTTGTTAATCAAAAGAGAAAAACTTTCAAATGCTCTAGAGCTTGAGGTAAAAATGTACCAGCTAAGACCAAATACTATAAATAAAATAATAAAAGTGCTTGATAGATTGGTAATGTTTTCTTTTTCCTTAAAAAATTTTGCGTTGATTATTTTTTCAATATTTATTTTAGATATTAACCACAGTGTTATGAATGTTAATGTAAAAATACCCATGAAAATGTAGGATAACCCGTAATGTGCTAATATAATCGAAAATAAGAATATTACGGATAAAATAGCTCTATTCCTCTTAGTTAAATTATTTTTTACAAAAATAACGCTGATCAATGATACTAAAAATAATTCGCCAATTTGTTGTCTTGTAACTTGTAAAAGTTCAACATAATATGTTGAAATTGATATAAAAAAGAAAACAGATAAAAAGGATAATTTATCATTTAAAGTTATTTTTTGAAAGATTTTATATAGCATTAAGGGTATTAATGTGAAAAATAGGGGAAAATAGAATTTAAGAGTCCAGTTGATATTTAAATTTGAAAATATTGAGAGTACAGGTGTAATTAATGTTGTACTAACTGAAGTATTATAAAGTAGAGGAAAATTAACGTCCCAAAATGCATTAATCTTGGTTAAATTGCTTAAAAAGTATTCGTAATTAATATCCCACCCCCATACATGTGGACTTATTAACACACTATTATATAGTATAGATACAGAAATAATAAAAATAATTAGAGGATAATATCGTTTAGAATATTTATTGAGACCAACCAAGAATACAACTAAGGAAATGCATAGAAATAATAAAAATGCAAGATTTTTTAAGTTATAATAACTCCCAAATATGGCAAAAAACGGAATAATCAATAAAAATAAGTTTTTAGGTAAAACTAAGTCGTTTATGTTAAAATAATGATTACAAGATGCATTCCGATTTCTGATATAACTAAAGAAGCTTAATATTATATTAAAAACAAGAAAAGTTGCTAATAATGGAATTTCCGAAATTGGCTTATCGATATGTAGATATGGATAAACAAAATTTGTGAATAATAGTAATAACATTGTTGTAGCCAAACTAAGTGAAACAGAGTATACTAACGTTTCTATAGAACTTAATTTATGAATTCTTAAAATTCTAAGTAAGCTCATACCTGGTATAATCGCTATATAAATTAGAGTAATTATCGAACTAATTATTTGTAATTCGTATCCAATTAACTCAAAGAGAAATATACCAAATACTGAGATCTGAATAGAGATTATAAGTATCAAAAAACTCTTTATATCCCAATCATTGATACAAATGAAATTTCTTAGTTTCATAATTCCTCCTGATATGTGTAAGATTTAAAAAATTATAGAATATAATACTAATTTTCTCATTTTTTACAATAAAATAAATAATTTATTTATCGTTGAATTTATGTTTGCATAAAAAATTTTTACATAAATTATTTAAAAGATTATAGTATTGAGTTTTTTGGTCGCTTGGGGTCCTGTATTTTTTGAGGTTAATTTATTGTTATAAATTATTCCTTTTTTCCATTTTATTTAACATAATAATTCCAAAGTTTTTTTGCATTTATGAGTTTGTATAGGTTAATATCAAATAAATCTGCTAATAAAAAGCCAGAAGTTTGCTATTTGATGTTATGTTTCTCATTTTTTTGATGATAATATAGAATACCTATAAATTCTCTAAGATTCTTAAGGTTTTTAATTTTCATGGTTTTGTACTGTTGTTTTGCAAATGGGGTACGTTTTTGGGGTTTTGATTTAATTACGAATAATGGTTCGTATTTCTTTTTTTAAATGTTTCCTATGGGCAATAAAAAATCAAGAAAGAGATGCAACGGTTGGAATACAATTTACTAGATAAAACTTTAAACTATAATAAAGTGTTATCGGGTGCAAATAATTAAAAAAAAGATGTTGTCCATTTTTTAGTTGGTAGCAAATTCTGTATTACTTTTTATTAATTATATATGATTTTTTTAGTTTGATATTAAATATTAATTTTTAATTTTGAAGTAGTAAAATTAATATATGGGTGAGAGTAGATTAATTTACATGGCAAATATAAAACAACCTACTCTTTATGGTAGTATTGCTTCTAGACAATATAAACTTTACGATTGGTTAAATAATTGCTCTGTCAAAAACTTGGGGGTTGATTGTCGAAAACCTTTATTTGGTTTAGGATTTCTTTTCTGATGTTTATTCGTGACATTGCGCCTTTTTTAATCTTCATCTTC
>ENA-UOOK01000027-UOOK01000027.1-fermentation-metagenome-genome-assembly--contig:-NODE-27-length-139479-cov-12.048191_pt1 | contig 139479 bp, 143 predicted proteins | sample MGYA00245777_ERZ724023 | MGnify/ENA primary metagenome ERZ724023 (study PRJEB28704, sample SAMN03018312) | fermentation metagenome | biome: anthropogenic terrestrial biome; feature: soil... | reverse complement strand
TACTGGACACAAAAACACAGAAAAAATTACAACCCCCAATAAATTTACAACCTCACTAAATCGAAATTTTTATATTTATGAATATGAAGTTTCGTTTTGGTACAAACAGTGTAAAATTCTGATATAATGTTGCAAGATATAACGAAGTCTAAAGTGGGAAAAACAGTTATAATACGGTTCGAAAATACTTTAAAAAAGAAAATAAAGAAGGAAGGTTAACTTATATTCTTTTGACGGCTAATTCAACGTCAGAAGATTTAACAGTTTTTCTTCCTGCGTGTTTTGCTAGTTTAACAGCTTCAGTAGCGATGGCTTCGCCTTTTTCTTCTAAGGCTTTGGCTAGAGCTTCTCTAGCATCATCACTGACTCTTTCTGCACCGGCATTTTTTATTATTCTTCCAATTGGAGCTATTGGTAATTCCATATTAATCACCTCATTTTAGTATATTTGTTAATATACACTGTTGCTGTACTCCTATATATATGTATCGTTAAAAATATGGATTATTTGGTGATCCATATGGTATTGGGTCATGTCAAGATGATCCCTATGATCTTGGGACACCACATCACAAATTATATGATCTTGGCTTATGGAGAAAAAATTGGGATATAGAAATAGTCCAGATTTTTCTTTAAAAAAAATAGGGGATAGGCTCCCTTAACTACTTTTTATAATCTTAGAAAGTGCATTTATATCTGCATCTACTTCAACAGGATCTTTACACGCATCTATTGCTACTTGAGGGTCTTTAAGAACATGACCAGTAACTACACACACGATCTGTTCATTTTTATCTATTTTACCAGAATTAATCAGCTTTTTAAGTCCTGCAATTGATGCTGCTGACGCCGGCTCCACTCCAATACCTTCAGTTCGGGCCAGTAATTTCTGAGCGCTTAAAATCTCCTGGTCACTAACTGTTTCCGCCAACCCATCTGATTCATAAATTGCTCTTATGGCCTTTTTAGCACTGACTGGGGCTCCAATACGGATTGCAGTAGCCACAGTCTCGGGATTTTTCACGGGGATAATGTCATCCTGACCATTCTGCACTGCTCTGGCGATAGGCGCTGCTTTTTCAGCTTGTATTCCAGTCATACGGGGGAGATCATCTATAAATCCGGTTTCATGGAATTCAGTTATACCTTTCCAAATTGCAGAGATGTTTCCTGCATTTCCAACTGGTAATATTATCCGGTCAGGTGATTTCCATCCAAGTTCATCCACAATTTCAAATCCAATGGATTTTTGACCTTCCAATCTGTAAGGATTTATAGAATTTAAAAGATAAAGCTGCCCTTCCAGGGCTAGAGCGGTGATTGCCTCCAGAGCCTGGTCAAAATTACCCCGTACTGATATGACTTGAGCTCCATGGAACATTGCTTGGGCCAACTTTCCCAGGGCAACTTTACCTGCAGGGAGCAGGACAGCACATTTCAAACCAGCCCTCGCTGCATATGCAGCCAGAGAAGCAGATGTGTTTCCAGTGGAGGCACAGCCTACTGTATCCACACCTAATTCCAGGGCTTTGGTAATTCCAACACTCATACCTCTATCTTTAAAGCTACCCGTAGGATTGGAACCTTCCACTTTAACGTAAAGCTCAACTCCCAATTCTTTTCCCAAATTATCGCATTTGCAGAAAGGAGTACCTCCTTCATCCAGACTCACTATTTTGGATGGATCCACAGGCATGAACTCTTTGTACTTCCACATTGTAGCTTTACGGCATTGGAAAACATCTTTGGAAACCTTTGGTTGACAGATCACTTCCAGTATAGAATCGCACTGGCGACAAGTATATATTATTTCGTCATCAGAATATTCCGCACCACATGAAATACATTTCATCATAAAATCACCTCAATTGCGTTTAGATTAACGTGTCAGTTTAATTTAAATTAATTTTCACTTTTACTTAAATTAAATGATTATTATAAAAATATATTTAATGGATTTACTAAACCCCTAAAAATTAAACTAAATATTGCAGATATTTTTCATGCAATTTAATCAGGGGTAGTTATACTACATTTTGCATGTATTCTATCCAGCCGGGGGTGAAGTTTGCTTCAATTATGGCAGCTATGCAGATCAGAACTATGGCAATTCCCATCATAATTAAAGTGTCCTTAAAATCGTCATAGTTGGCTTCCAACAAATATTTAAACTGATTTGTCATGTTAAAGTCTGATTGCAACTTTAAAGAACCTTTCATAATATTAACCAGTATAGTGGTCAATCGGAAACCAGCTGCACCTACAATTATGAATCCAACAATCTCAAAAACACCATGTGGTATGAAAGATATAATGAAGTACCCTAATTCATACTGGGAACCAGCATAGCCAATGAAAAGACCATTGTATATCAGGAAGTATGCAGTGCCCAAGCCAAAGAATATACCTCCAAAATAAGTCATCAGTATTATAGTCAGGTTATGGGTTAGCAAAGAAACAGTGTCACGATTTAAAATACCTTTAGAAACATTTTTTTTAAATTCTCCGAAGATATTGGCCAGTATCGGTTCTAATATCCCTGAAAAAGCATATCCAATAAAAACGGAACATATGAACATCATAGTTGATGAAACGAGAAAAGTTTCGTTACGACTGTACAGTCCACTCAGCACACCTTCAAATCTTTCCTTAGCCATTTTAAAACTCCTGATATCTGTGAAGTTATATATGTATTATTTTAGTTATGATTATTATTTTTTTAAACTTTTCTAGTTTAATATACTTTTAGCTTTGCTTCTAGCATTTTCTCTTTTAATATGGAAATCTATAAAGAAATTTTTAATCATCTCTGCAGCCCTAGCTTTACACTCACCGCACATAATACTACCTTCCTTACATTCATGGTAGATCTCTTTTAGCTCATCATCAGATTGGAGAAGATGGTAAAGTAACATTTCATAAACAACACAATCTTCTGGAACCCCACCATTTTCTTGTTGTTCGGCTAAACTTTCCCGTCCACCAGTTTTAGCTGATTTCAACTTTTTTACTGCCACTTCTGCTGAGTCAGTGAGAAATATGGCAGTTTTAGGTTTGCTACTGGACATTTTACCTCCGGTTAGTCCGGTGATGAAACGGTGATATGTTGAAGAGGGGCTTATGAAATTGAATTGGGATCCAAATCGTTCTGCAATATCCCGTGTTAGTCGTATATGCGGGTCCTGATCTGGCCCCACTGGAACCACTGTAGGTTTAGGACCCCCAAACTCTTCTAGTTGGGGATGTAATATGTCTGCTACTTGAATTAGTGGTGTGTATAAATGTGCTATATTAGTGGAACCTGAAAAACCATATATGGCTTTCATTTCATTCATATTCACTTTTTTAGCCAGTTTATATGCTAAATCCCCCACAGTTTTATTTTCAGATTGGAGGTAAATATGTAAATTATCATTATCAGGATCTAAACCTAGGGCGATGTAGTTGGTGATGTACTCTTCTATTGCGATCCTTTTAGCCTCAGAAAAATCAATTCCTCGTGCTGAATATGATTCCATATCTGCAATTGGGATGTAAATTTCAGCACCTCTTTTTTGGTACCAAATTAACTGATCTACAACCATCTTATGGCCTATATGCATTTTACCACTGGGCATCATACCAGTTACCACGGAGAATTTCTTTTTTTCTCGCATAGCCTTTACTATCCTACCGTAATCACGGTGTCCGAATATTACACCTCTGCGCATGAGAATGTGAGGGGTTTCAATTTCATCTAAAATATCGTGAAATGGTTTGATTCCAAATTCTTCTATGAGCTTTTCATAGTTTAAGATGGCTGAACTCCATGGGTCTATCAACAAATCACCTTTACATCATTATAGTTAATAATTATAATCAATTTATAAAGTTTTGATTATTGCAAAAAGCATTATGGCCGGGTCCACTCAACATTGTAATAGGTTATATCCTGTTCATCATCCACTACTGCCATGAGGAGCTTTTTTTTAACTCCATGTGCAACACGGACGTAACTGGAGAAGTTAAAGATGGATATATCCTGATCTTCAGTTACCACCTTCACCACAAAGTCAGAATGACCATCACCAGGGGACTTACCTCTTTCGTATAGTCTGAACTCGGAACCATACTTGAAACCAGTTTTAACAACATATCCTCTGTTTCGTAAGTCTTTGAAGACAATGTATTTGTATAGTAAACCTTTGTCTTGGACCATTTCCCACATTTCATCTACAGATAATACTTTCCCATGGGGTGTTTTGTCGAGTATTTTAATCTTACCTTTTTCTTGAAGGTATAAAGCTTCCAATGGTGAAAGTAACAATTCATCCTGATTGAATTTACCGTAATGGCTTTTTTCATGGAGAGTGGCAGCTTTCTTATGGTCCTTGATAACAACCAGTTCTCCTCTTAACACAGAGTCCATGTTTTTACCTTGTTGTTTTGTAAATAACTCTAAAATTGCACATTACATTAATCCTGAGTAATAATATTAATGATCTTGGGGGAGGGTTATCTATCTTGGGAGTGTAACTTTTCCAAATCAGTTTCTTTCTTGTTCAAACGAACCATAAATGATGCTATAAGACCGTCTAAAAATAGGTGGGTGCTGTCCTCAAAGAGAGTACCCATAGGAGTTAAATCATCATAGTTACCCTTAAGAACATGGGACGTGTAATACTTCCATGGTACTTTACTTTTACTGTCAATGTTAACCACAACATCGGCATTTTTCCCAAGAGTAGAACCGAGATCCGTGGTCACACCAATAACTTGGGTCCCAACTTCTTTAGCAGTTTTCGCGGCAAGAGTCACTGTTTTGGTTTCCCCTGACCCAGAAATAGCTATTAAACAATCTTCATCCGTAAGAGCGGGAGTGGTTACATCTCCCACCACATAGACTCTGAATCCCAAGTGCATCAAGCGCATGGCAAAAGCCTTGCCAACCAACTCCGACCTACCACTTCCTACAATGAATGTTGAATCTGCCTCATTTATGCATTCAACCATCAATTCAACCTGTTCTTCGTCGATGCAGCTGATAACCTCCAATGCATGTTTGGCAATTCCTTCAGCGGTTTTTTTAATGTATTCCATGTACACAAACCTTTTCATTTTTTTTTTAAAGGGGCAGTGTTTTGAAGTTTAAAGTCAATTTAATTTTTCAGATCCACTAATTCTAATAAGAATTACTCAAGACCAGTTATTCTAATTCCAGCCAGTTTGATTTTGTTCCGGATGTTGAGGTTTATCAGGAGGGGTGTAATTTTTTCAACAATTCTAGCATTTTCCAGTGCACCACAGTCTATAGCCCTAACTCCTGGTATTTTCTCTGCCAAGCCCGTTACTTCTAGTTTTGCTTCCTCGTCATCTCCAGAGATCAGGCAGTCGCAATCTATATCTTTTTCCATGTTAGTAAGGCTAGCGGCACTGATATTATTGAAAGCAGATACAACCCTAACATTTTTATCTTTAAGGAAATTGGCAGTCCTTTCTGCTGCTGAACCATCCCAAACATTCACGTATTTCACTGGACTTCCACCCAGGCAACTTTCCATAGGAACAGTGGCATCAATCAGGATCATGTCTTCTACATGGTCTTTAATACTTTTAAGGGTAACCATCTGGGCTTGTAATGGCACAGTTAAGATCAGCAAGTCGGCTTCAAGGGCGGTCTCTTGATTAGTCATCCCCTTCACATTGGTGCATTCTTCAGACTTTAACATATTTTTAATGAGATTAATAGCATTTTCAGCCTTTTTAACGTCTCGGGATCCGATAATTACTTCTTCACCTGCATTTGCAAACCTCAAGGCTAATCCAAGTCCTTGATCACCAGTTCCACCAATTATTCCAATTTTCAAAGAAAAACATCCCCTTTATTTTTTTTTATTTAAACATCATGTATTCATCTTTTTCTTTACTTCTTTTTTTATATTAATAATTATGATAAAATAATTTGATTCAAAGATTCTGCAATGAGAATAAACAATTTTTAACCAAATTACTTACTGAAGCTATTTTAAATAATAATTTATTCCTAGAAAGCATCTTAGAGTGACCCAGTTTCATACATTCAAATTATATTATTAATGAATTCCAGACTTTTGATAACCTCAATGGTGTTTTTCACTTCCACCACCAAGACACCATCGTATTTAAAATCATTCAAACTGTTGAATAATTCAACAAAATCTATGCTCCCAGTTCCCAGTGCATCATGCTGATCCCAAGTTCCATCATTATCACTGAGGTGAACATGCTTTATCAAGGGGTAACAAAACATATCACTGACTGAAAACCCTGAATTATGGGCATGTCCAACATCTAAAGTCATATATTCGTTTATATCTTCTAATAATAAATTTAAATCCCTTAAATCTTGGAATAATAAGCCATCTATCTTTGGCATGTTTTCAACACACATACAAATCCCACAATCCTCAGCATAGGAAGAAAGTTCAGTCAAAGATTTTAAATTGTATTGAAAAATTTTTTCAGATATTTTACGACCCATAACTGGCATGTTCCCTGGATGAACCACTACTAACTCTGCATCCCAATTCACAGCCCGGTCAAAGGACTTTTTAACTTCTGCAATGGATGATTTTCGTATGGTTTGGTTGTGAGATGCCAAGTTAATGTCAGATAATGGTGCATGAACAGTAAGATTCATTTGATATGATCCCAGGACATCTTCATCTAATTCATCATGAGGATATTCATTGATTATTTCACAGTATTTAATATTCCAATTCTCAAGAAAATCCAGCACTTCTTCAATTGTTTGGGGATAAAAAGCCAATGTTGAAACTCCAATCTTCATGAATCATACTCCTTTTATGTGTAAATATTTATTAAGCCTCAATTAACATGTTTTAAGAATAGTGGAGGACACTTCAAAAAAAAGATATTTTATTCTCTTCTAATTCTAGCTTGAATAGGGTGATTGTTCTTTTCAGCGTTTATAATTATCTTGGCCAATTCAATATCCTTTTTTATTTTTATGGTGCCTTTTTTACCCACAGTAGCCGTGAAAAGATAATCATCATCCACCAGTATGTCAAAGGGAGTTCCGACCACATCTTTACCGAAATTCAAAACAACGTAGTTACCTGACATTTCTAATTTAACTGGCATGTAATCTGAGGATAACAATTCTGGGGTGTGGCCACTTCTTTGCCGGGGTTTTGTTTTTCCTTTTTTGGCTTCCAAAGACTCCACTCCAATGCTTATACCAACTTTACCCTCTAGTTCTTCAATAGTTTTACCTTTTTTACCGATAAGCTGTGGAATTGCATCTTCATTCACCCATACAGTGGCCCGACGGTCTGATTTCATTTCCACTTCCACTTTGCCCCGAACCACTTTTTTAGCTTCTTTAATGATCTCCCTTTCTGCCATCTTTTGAATGGGTGTTTTCTCTAATTGTGTGCTTCCCACATCCATGACGATGGTCTGCTCTCCATAAGTGTAGATTTCATGCGCCAAGTCCCCGGTTTCAAAGTCTCTGATTTCAATAACTGGCCTGGAAAGATCTGCCTCTAACATTCCACTGGGAACCTTGACTGTTAGTTTTACATCGTAAATTGCCGCTACTTTTCCCTGTTCAATGTAGATTGTGGTATCAACAATAGATGGAATCATGCCCAGTTCAACCCGGCCAATAATTCGCTGTATCGCATCAATGGGTTGGGTGGCGTGCACCACTCCAATCATACCTACTCCAGCTAGACGCATATCTGCAAAGATGCGGAAATCTTTAGTTTTACGTAATTCATCATAAATTGTGAAATCAGGTCTAACTAGCAGTAATATGTCGGCAGTTTTTCCCATATCTTTCTCCAGTGGTGCGTATTGGGTGATCTCGTCTCCAACCTGCAGATCACGAGGTGATTCCATGGTTTTTACAATGGCCCCCATTTTTTGGTAAAATTCAGCGATTGCTTGTGCAAAAGTAGTTTTACCAGCTCCGGGAGGCCCTGCTATAAGTATGCCTTTGGCACTATTTTTTAATCTATCCATAAGTCTGTTAGGCAGCCGATAACTGTCGATTGAAACCGTGGCCACAGGTCGGACAATGGTTATTTCCATTCCATCAGAAAATGGTGGCCTGGCAATGGAGATACGGTATTCCCGGAACTGCACCACGGTGGCCCCCTCCATTTCTATCTCAATAAAACTTTTAAAATCACTTTTGGCCCTTTCTACTATTTCACGCGACATGTATTCGATTCGTCCATGGGTTAACGGTTTTGATCCTATTTTAACCAGCTTTATATTACCTGGTTTTCCTTTTTTAGCCAGAGGAACTACGTTCTCTTTAAGGTGAACAGACATGGTGTTTTTATCAAAATATTTGGTTATTTCAATATCACCGTACTCTAACATTTCTGGTTTGAGATAAACTGCACTAAGACCTTGGGCTTCTGCAACTTCTCTTTGAACTCGGTCACTGGTTATGAGGGTTGCTTTATTTTTCCCGGCAGTATCTCGGATCATGGCATCGATTTCCCCTCCCCTGGCCAGTGATATCTCCTCTAGGGTTGGTCTACGTCCCACATAGCTTAAATGTATTTTACCTTGACCATGCAGTTTCTGTAAATTTTTAAGTTCTTCCAGGCCGTTGTATCCACTGTCTCTTCCCTTATTTGCTTGATTTTCTAATTCAGATACAACTGCTTCTGGAATTATTACTTCACATCCCTTGTATTCTTCTTCCTGCACTATACGGGTGATTCTGCCATCCACTATAACACTGGTATCTGGAACAATTCTCATCTTATTTATCTCCATAAACTTTTTCAGGAGTAAAGACTTTTTTCTTAACTATTTGAAGTTTAAATCCATTCTTATCAGATACTTTCCTGAAGAAACAAGAGTAATATCCTTCATGACATGCTGCCCCTATCTGTTTTACTTTAAGAAGTAAGGCATCCTGGTCGCAGTCAGTAAAAATCTCATTAACCTCTTGGATGTGTCCCGAACTTTCCCCTTTCAACCAGAGTTGATTGCGGCTGGTGCTCCAGTAATGGGCCTTACCAGTTTCAACAGTCTTCATGAAAGCTTCATGATTCATATAGGCTACCATGAGCACTTCTCCAGTTTCCTGGTCCTGTGCTATGGCAATAACCAATTTTTCTCCATTAACCACATGACGGTAGTTTAGTTGAGGTAAATCCATTTTAATCAATCCTTGATTATATCTTGAGTCATCCAACATCTGATAATTTAATTAATCCTATAAAAATCATTCTAAAGCATTAATCCGTTCTATTAAAACATCAGCAATAGTTTCAATTGGGATTTGTTCCTGATTTCCGGATTCCATATCTTTAAGGGTGATTTCACCATTTTTAAGATCACGAGCACCCACCAAAACCACAAATCGAGCCCCAGAGTTATCTGCAAAGGAAAGAACCTTTTTGAGCTTCCGACCCACCAATTCCACATCAGTAGGGATTCCTTTTTTCCGTATTTTTTGAGCAATTTCGAAGGCATCTAATTTTGTTTCGGGGGAAATAGGAGCTACAAAGACATATAAACTACTTTTTATAGGAGGTTTTGTTTTTTGTATTTTCAGGGCTTCCATCACCCGGTCAAAACCAAAGGCAAATCCTGTGGATTCTACTTTATCTCCACCGAAAACTTCTATTAAATTATAGGTTCCCCCACCACTTATTTGTTTCTGAGCTCCCAAACCTTCTACATAAATCTCAAAAACACATCCCGTATAATAATCAAGTCCCCGTGCAATACCCAGATTTACAACGTAATCTGCAAAACCAAAGGATTCCAGCATCATTAAAAGTTCTCCCAATTCTTCCAAGGATTCTAAAGCGCTGGGATAATCTTCAATTATTTTTTTAACATCATCAATTATTTCTCCCTGTCCCTGCATGCCAATTAGTTCTAAAAGGATCTTCCCAGACTTTTCACCGATTTTGAACTCTTCCAATAATTTTTCGAGTTCTGTAACATCTCCCTTATCTACAATTGCCATTATTTGGTCTTGTTGATGGTTTGAAACACCTTCTTGCTGTAATATTCCCCTGAGAATTCCCAAGTTACCTAAATGTATCTGATAATCTTCAAGTTTCAGTTCTTCCAAGCAGTGACTTGCCAGGGCAATGATCTCCGCCTCACAATCTGGAGATTTGCCCCCAATAAGTTCACATCCCAACTGCCAGAACTGACGGAAACGACCAGCTTGAGGTCGCTCGTAACGGAAACAACTACCAAAATAATACATTTTAATGGGTTTTGGTGCTTTTTGCAATTGATTTAAATAAACTCTTGCCACGGGGGCTGTTAATTCTGGTCTAAGAGCCAAATCTCTACCTCCCTTATCTTGGAAGTGGTATATTTCTTCTACTATTCCCTCACCTGATTTCAGGGTGAAAAGGGATAAATCCTCAAATAGGGGAGTTTTAATCTCCTGATAACCATAGGTTTCAAACACCTTTTTCATGGTGTTTTCCACAAATTTTCGCTCTTTCATCTCCTCAAAGAGGAAATCACGAGTTCCTCTCGGTTTTTGCAGTTCCATTATAATTCTCCTTAATTTTAAACGTGAATGTATATTTTAAAAAAACTGTATTATTAAAAATTTATTGTTCAATTTTGTTATTAATTAGTACAACTTAGATTTAAAGTCAAACATAGGAAAAAAATATTTTAGAACTTTTTTTTTATTTGCTAACAGTATAAAACGTTGTATTTTATTCATAGTACTTTAAATACTCTTTTAACATTTTGGGGAATGATTTGGCACTTAAAAATCTCAATCCCAACCTTTCTGCCCAGACTTTGATACCCTCATCAGCTGCCACCACTCCTGCTCCCAATTCCTTGGCCAAAAGTAGTACATCAAGATCAGGGGCACTGTCCAAGGTTCCTTTACGAAGAGCTGCCCGATAATGTTTTCTGAAATCTTTAATGGCTTTTCCAATTACTTCCATTTCTATCTGGGTTTTTTTCTCCCCACGGGACATCATGACCATGGATTCCACTGCCGCCTCCCAAACAGCACTTTCCGAGATGCGCATACCCTTATTCATCCTTTCCCGCATGTCTTGCACGTATTCGTAGAATATCTCTGAAGGTATTTTGGTGTCATAGCGGTTGGGAGATTTTTTAACGATCCAAGTTTCCGCTTTAATCATTGTTTCCTGAGGGCATTCATAGCGAGTTATGTAGTCTGAAAATTCTTTGTAAGTGATGGGAGGCATATGGCAGCTCATGTTAAGTTTGATCCTGGAACGGGCTATCAAGTCCAGAAGGACGTCTACAGTTTTGTATAATTCTCCGTCTCCATAATCATCCCTTAACTGAATATCAGTAAAGGCAGTTGTATCCAAAACGAACCTCTGTTTGGCGATCACAATTAAACCCCCATTAAATATTTACTTCATAACAATCTATTTCGTGTCTGAGGAAAGGGAATAAAATATAATGACCCTAATCCTTCAACTTGGAACATATTATCTTTAATTTAAGATAACTCTTAAATTAACATCTTTACTTTAACTAAGATAACTCTTAACATAATTTAATTTCTAAAATGATTAATATAAAATGTTCCCTAAATTATGTATTGGTGAAGAAATTGATAACTGGTAAAACTGCAGTGGTTGGAATCATGGGAGATCCAGTGGAACACAGTTTATCCCCACCCATGCATAATGCTGCCTTCAAACACCTTAAAATGGATTATGTATACGTCCCTTTCCATGTTGAACATGGTGATTTGGGGTGTGCAATTGATGGTGCTCGTTCCATGGGCATCAAGGGACTCAACATTACAATTCCCCATAAAACAGAAGTAACTAACTACCTTAATGAAATTACACAGACAGCACAGCTAATTGGGGCTGTTAACACTCTTAAATTTGATAAAACCACGATAAGTGGTTATAACACTGATGGTGTAGGTGCTGTGAAAGCTATTGAAGAAATAACATCAATTAATGGGAAAAAAATCATCATAATGGGTGCTGGGGGTGCAGCAAGGGCAATATCATTCCAACTTCTCTTCAATGGTGCGGGTGAGGTTTTAATTGCTAACCGAACCATGAAAAAAGCATGTAAACTAACAGATGAACTTCGAAAAAATTTCAATGGGTCAATAAGTTGTTTAGGGCTAAATACGAAACTTAATGAAGAGTTGAAAGATGCTGATGTACTAATAAACACCACTCCCGTGGGAATGCATCCTAACGAGGATCAGAAGCCAATGGTAACCAGTGATATGATGCACCGTGATTTAATAGTGAATGATATAGTTTACAATCCACTTAAAACTGGTTTATTACGAGAAGCTGAAAAAGCAGGTGCAAAAACCATCCCCGGTACTAAAATGCTTATTTATCAGGGAATGGAATCCTTCAGAATATGGACCGGGATCACACCTCCTGTTGAAATATTTGAAAAGGCACTGATGACTGGATTGGGATATAAAAGTTAGTCATAAGATCAGACATTAAAAAAATTAGAGGTTATTTTAATGGATAAAATACCATCCACAGACAATCACATACATGTAGATCCCATTAACGGTGAAGGGCCATTGGAAGTTGCCCTGAAGTTTGGAAGGTCAGGTGGAACTGCCATGATCATTCCCAACAAACCCACCTGGACTGTTAGTCCACAATGTGATTTTGCTGAGGCTATGGAACTTGTAATTGGGTATGTTGACAAGATAAATAGTGAAACAGGGGTTAAAGCCTTTGCAGTGGTAGGGGCTCATCCAGCAGAACTCAGCCGTCGTGTTGAGGCAGGAATGGAACTTTATCAAGCTGAAGAGTTAATGAGGGGCGCCCTGGAAACAGCCCAGAACATGGTCTTGGAGGGCCGAGCAGTGGGAATAGGTGAAATAGGCCGACCACACTATCCGGTATCTGAAGAAGAGATGGAAGCCCACAACCGGCTCATGATCTTTGCCATGGAATTAGCGCGTGAAGCGGACTGCCCTGTACAGTTGCACACCGAGAGTGCTGGGGAAGAACAGTACAAAGAATTCGCAGAAATGGCTGTTAAGGCTGGTTTGAAGAAAGAAAAGGTTATCAAACATTTTTCCGGACCATATATCTTCCCTGAAGAAAATCATGGGTTGACACCTTCACTCATTGCCAGTGGGGATGTTATGCGACAAGCCATAAAGAAAGGTAAGAACTTCCTCATGGAAACCGATTACCTTGATGATCTTACAAGGCCTGGAGCAGTTTTAGGCCCGAAAACAGTTCCCAGACGAACTCGAAAACTGCTTAATTCCGGTTTGATCACAGAAGATGATGCCTACCAGATCCATGTGGAAAGGCCAGAAAAGCTTTACAATATAGAATTGGATTTTTAAATTGAGAGAATTTCTTTTTTCTTCATTTTTATTATTTAGGGGGTTGTCCATTTTTTTTAGTTGTTTTTTATTATTCCCTGGAACTTGTCCTATTTTTATTGTTGTAATGTTAGATGCCCTTTTAATCATTGTATTGTTTTGAATATTCTTTGATTGATTTGGATAGTGTTGTTCGCAAGCAGTGTTCTATTTTGGCACTAGTTTTAATGATATTCTGGTCTTTCAAGTAATTTGTGAATATTTTAAAGTGTACTATGAATTATAATTTTTATAAATATGTGTGGAATGTTGTTTTTTTAAAAAAAAATAATATAAAATTTGTCACCAACTAAAAAATGGACAGTCACAATTACTTCAAAAATATATAGGGGATTTTAACCAAATTTAAGTAACACCTAAAGATTTTTTTTAAAATTCAATTCCTTAAAAATTGGCAAAAATTTGATTAACCATGTCCTCCACCAATTAAGAAGCTGACCACACCAATTAATATTCCGATGAGTACTATTTCAAGGCTGGTTTTTATCATACTTTCACGAGACACACGACCTAAATACACACCAAGCATGATCAAAGCACTGAAACAGAGTATGAGTGTACATAAAATAGTAGTCACCCTATCAGAAATTAAGAGGAAAGGTATCACTGGTACGAATGAACCTGCGAAGCTGCTGAATCCATGGGTGAACATACTCATGTATATACGCTTCTTGGCTTGTTGATGAATATGAGTGTCATCCAGTTTACCTTCATCTAACATCATTTTCTGCTCCAATTCTCGGATGGTCCTCACTTCTTCCGCCCGCTCACCAATAAAAGATCCGAATGCATTGGACATTGCCAGGGCTATGCCTCCAGCAAGACCAGTTAAACCCACAGCGAAATTGCTAATTTCTATTCCAGCTGCACCAGACACACCGCTTGCAGTCAGAGTGACTCCCATAACTGCCAGTATTCCATCCATAGTTCCCAGAGCAACGTAACGGCTCATTTTAAAATATTCTTCTATAAATTCACGAATATTCATTGGGTTTTATCTCCATAAAACAAAAATTAATCGTGATCTAATAAAATACCAGATTTTATCCTCTTCCCAAATCCTTATGGGCCCTTGCAAGGTGTCCGGCGGCTAGTGCACCCATGAGTGATAATTCACCTGCTAAGACGGTTGTTCCGACGATTTCAGCAAATTTTTTCACGTTACCTCCTCCGTACACTCCCATAATATCCAGACATTCTTTTGATGTTTCCAAACTGGTTCCTCCACCCACGGTTGCCAGGGGAAGATCAGGGAGGGTTACAGAGAAGTAAAGATCTCCATTTTGTTCTTCGGCAGTGGTTATCCCCAGACTACCCTCCACAATATGGGCTTCGTCCTGTCCTGTGGCCAGGAATAAGGCGCCGATCATGTTGGCATAATGGGCGTTGAACCCCATACTTCCAGATATGGCAGAACCGATCATGTTCTTAGCGAGGTTAACTTCAGTGATTGCTTTAACTGTTGTTTTAAGCTTTTTTTCCACAATTTCTGGGGGTATGATTATTTCAGCAACAACTGTCTTTCCACGGCCTTCAATCAAATTTAATGCCGATGGTTTTTTATCAACACAGAGGTTGCTGCTGAGGGCAATTACATGGGCTCCTGTTTCCCGGGTTAAAATCTCCAAAGCTTTTTCTGTGGCAATGGTGACCATATTCATGCCCATACTGTCGCCAGTGGTGAAGGTGAAACGAGGATAAAGGTAACGGCCTACCACTACCACTGGATCAATTTTTAACAATTTCCCGTGACGTGTTGTACTCTCTGCTGCCTCTTTAAGTTCTATAAAATGTCTTTCAATCCATTCTTTTATAGTAAGGGCCTCTGTAACAGAATTCGCTCTTATTACCGGGGCACGTGTCATCTTATCATCAATTATACGTACAGTGGCTCCGCCAACTTCTTTGCTAACTGTGCATCCTCTGTTGACCGAGGCAACTAATGCCCCTTCTGAAGTTGCCAATGGAACATAAAAATCTCCCTGAGCGTGTTCTCCGTTGATGCGAAGTGGTCCGGCCAGTCCCACTGGGATCTGCACAATTCCAATGGGATTTTCAATATTCCTTTTCATGGCTTTCTCTAAATCCATTGAATGATGGGAAAGATGCTTTAAATTGGCTCCTGAAATTTCTTCAGCAAACTTTCTCCTAACCTCCACTGCTTCCTCGGAATTTTCAGTGTAATTTTCGATCTGATGGAGTTTCAATTCTCCTTTGACTAGCTTTTTTATAATTTCTTCGTGTCTTGTCATACAATCATCTTTATTTATTTATTAAAGCCATTTTTTTTTTGAATGATCAAGTGTAATTTGTCTGAATCTACTTTGGTTAATCATAAACAATGGTTTAAGTTAAAGTAGTTCTTTCATTACAGAAGCAATCTGTGAAGGTTGTTCTGCAACTTCCACTCCTGCTGATTTAAGTGCTTTCATTTTGCTTTCAGCTGTTCCAGCATTACCTTCAATTATAGCTCCAGCATGTCCCATTCTTTTCCCTGGAGGTGCAGTTCTACCGGCAATGTAGGCCACAACTGGTTTAGTGATGTTCTCGGCAATGTATTCTGCAGCTTGTTCCTCTGCATTACCTCCAATCTCTCCAATCATAGCAATTGCTTTAGTATCTTTGTCGTTTTCGAATTTTTGCAACACTTCTGCAAAATCCATACCCACTACAGGATCCCCTCCAATTCCAAGACAAGTACTCTGCCCTAAACCTGCCTTAGTAACTTGACTGGCCACTTCATATGTAAGTGTTCCACTGCGTGACACTATTCCAATATCACCTGGATTAAAAATGTGAGCAGGCATGATTCCAAGTTTACCAACTCCAGGCGTGATTATACCAGGAGTGTTGGGGCCAATTACTTTACAATCCATTTGTTTGCCATACTGGGCTATTTCCATAGAATCATGAACCGGTATGTGTTCAGTGATGATAACTGTCAAATCCAACTGTGATATGGCTTCAAAAGCAGCATCCTTAGCAAATGGGGCTGGAATAAAGATAATTGATGCGTTAACGTCCATTTCTTCTGTTACTTCTTCAATGGAATTATAGACTGGAACTCCTTCAAACTCTTGACCTCCTTTACCGGGAGATGTGCCTGCTACAATATTAGTATCATATTCCATCATACTTTTAGTGTGAAAAGAACCTTGTTTACCGGTAATGCCCTGAACAACACATCTAGTATCTTTATCAAGAAATATCAATTTATTAACTCCTCCTAAATTATGGTTCACATGTTAATAATCATTTAAATTTTTCATCGTCCCAGTATCAATTTCAATGCCTTAAACCCTCAATATTTTCATCTTATCTGAGAGAGGCACAGCCATATCCATTACATTACCATTCATATAGGCGGTTATGGACATAATTACGCTTCCAGGGATAACATAGGATGGTGATCCTCTTCGCACCAAATAAACATTTTTATTTCCCAGTGCAGCCCCCATCATTGCACCAGCTATTACACCCATGCTTTCAATATCCTCCACAGTCACTACCACCACTGGATCATCAGTTTCATCCGAAACATATCCTACCCCTGGTATTTCCTGACCATGGTTAAAGCTGCTCCCTCCAATATCCGTAACTTGATCCATACCTCCTGCAGCTTTCATAACAGAATCAGCAACTTCATGGACAAATGATTCACCACCATATGTGTCAAAGGCCATGATAATAGCATCAGGATATCTATCTTGCCTTATCTTAGCCTCGGCATAGGAAACTCCTTCACTGGCTCCTTCCGGGGTGGCTGAAATTCCATTAATATCTCCTAAATCTTCGGCATTTTTTTTTAAGATGTCCACAATACCCTGGTTAACTGTTGCTAGTTTATCATCAGGGACAAAGGCACTGATCACCATATCATCACCGGTAATATTGGTAAGATCAGCTTTATAGGCACCTATTTTAAGTAAATTCGGAATATCATTTTTGATATTTTTAATCAGAGTTTTACTGCATGATACATCGTTTTCTGAGATATCTGCACCTATAGATGTAATTTTCAATTAATCACCTTAATTAGGATCTAAGATTATAGTTACTGCCAGGATGTGAATCAATAAATTAATTAATAGCAAGCAATGATATGGCAAATACTTGTTCTTATAGATTTTTATCTGTCTTCTTTTTCTCAAATTCTTGTTCACTAAAAAAACATATTAGATGGCATCTGATGTTAAACAAAGGTTAAAAACATTAATTATTCAAATATTTAGTATAGAATATATAAATTAATGAAATGTAATAACGTCGAGAATTTTTATTTCAACTTATCGCTTATGAGCTTATGAATATTATAGATATAATTAAAGATTTGATCTAGAATATGAAGATGTGTTTGTCATGACTTCAAAACCATTAATTTGCGTCCCCATACTTCAGAAAGATCGTAAAAATGTTTTAAGGATAGTTAATGAGGCTATTAAGGCCGGAGCAGATTTATTGGAGCTTAGAATAGATTTTCTCCTGGACCCTGATCCTCAAAAAGTGATCCATCTGGTAGAAGAAATTAACTTCCCATTAATCGCCACCAACAGGACAAGAGAAGAAGGGGGTTACTTCCGAGGGTCTGAAGTTGAAAGAACCGATGTTCTCCTTGAAACAGCTGACTATGTCGATTTTATTGATATAGAACTTCAAACTGATGCTAAGTACAGGTCAAAAATTATAAATGCATCTAAATCTACAATAATATCATTCCACGACTTTCAAAAGACTCCCCCCATTAACGAACTGATGGAAATCGTTAATGAAGAAAAAAAATTGGGCAACATAGCTAAATTTGCAGTCATGCCCAACAATATGCAGGACACACTCAATGTGCTGCAAGTGGTTAACCAACTAGACAACACTATCGGAATTGCCATGGGCAAAATGGGGAGATACACTCGGGTATTGGCATCACTTTTTGGATCACCAATCACATATGCAGCTTTAAATGGAGGATCTGCTCCTGGACAATTAAGCATAGCGGAAACTAAAGAGATCATAGACAAATTAATTGTGGAGAGGGATTAATGAGGTTGAAAACAGGATTAATAATAAGTTTACTTGTCTTAGTGGCATTAGTCGGATCTACAAGCTATTTAATAGCTAATCAACATAACATTGGAATCACAATCGAAACCAATGGTACAGAAGTATCCGTTTATTCTACTTCATGGTTTCATGTGCCGGAAACCATGATGGAAGAGATGAGTGTCAAAGCTTTGGCGGATGTGGAGGATCCTAATAGTAGTTTAGATTCCATCCAGGCCAACATGCAAAACATTGCCAGTAAGTATAATTACACAGTTGAGGTTAAGATTTCATCCCAATTCGGTGAGGATCAACTACCAATGCCAGCCACAGTAAAAGGAACATCAATGGTTCCTACCTTAAATGATGGTCAAAGTATAGTGGTATTGAAAACCGCTGATTTCAAGGTGGGAGACATAGTTGTTGCTCATCACCCTGACTACAAACTAATTGTAAAGCGTGTCGGAAAAATAGATGGTGACCAAGTTTATCTGGAAAGTGATAATAAGAAAGTGGAAATTATACAGAGCCAGGTGAGTTTTGAAAATGGAATGAAAAAGGTTGTCACCATCCAAAAGACGCCACTAAACACATGGGTCCCTAGGAGCAATGTAATAGGCGTAGTTAAGGATCTTTAAATATGACGAGTTATCATAATTCGTTTTATTTTTTTAGGATTGATCTCATATTAGAATGATTGTTCTGGACCTTATCTGGCGTGTTCATCTAAGACTTTTTTTAATATCTTCAATCCTTCTGCCATTTCTTCTGGTGATATATTCAAAGCAGGAAAGATCCTGACGATATTACCCTGAATTACATTTAAGAGAAGCCCATCATTCAAACACTTAGAATTGATGGATGCAGTAATATCTTCATCTGTTAATTCAACAGCAATTAATAATCCTTTCCCCCTAACATCTTTAATAATGTGGGGATATTCCTTTTTAAATTCGTTTAATTTAGAAATTGCATATTTACCTATGTATTCAACATTTTCCCACATTTTATTGTCTAAAATATATTTGATAACTGAATAGGCCACTTTACAACCCAGGGGATTACCAGAGTAAGTACCACCATGGTCTCCTTTTTCTATTTTATCGTGTATCTTTTCAGTTATAGCGAATCCTGCAAAAGGAAATCCTCCGGCAATACCTTTGGCCATGGTCAAAATATCAATAGTAACCTTATTTGACATGAACATTGGGCCAGTTCTGCAAAATCCTGTTTGAACTTCATCAACTATCAAAAGAACCTTATGTTTTGCACATAGATTAGATAAATTTTTAAGATAATCAGGATCAGGTATGTTGACACCACCTTCACCCTGTATTGGTTCAACAATCACTGCAGCAACATCATTTCCAATAACTCGTTCAATTGCAGGGATGTCATTATATGGAACAAATATGTGGTTTGGGATTAGTGGGTTGAACCTGTTTCTATGTTTATTTTGGCCTGTAGCAGATATTGTATTAATGGTTCGCCCATGAAAACTTTTATTCATGGAAATGATATTCAATTTCCCAGTTACTTTTCTGGCAAGTTTAATCACTGCATCATTTGCTTCAGCCCCACTATTGACAAAAAATACACGGGATAAATTATCAGGAAGTACTTCTTGCATCAGAGATATAAGTTTGGACCTTTCAATTGAATATGTTGCTCCGGAATTAGGATTTTGTATAATTTTTTTGCTCTGATCAAATAGGGCTTTGGTAATCACAGGACTGGCATGACCTATACTGGTCACTCCCCAACCTGCTGTGAGATCTAAATATTTTTTACCATCTTCATCGTAAACATAGACTCCTTTTCCTTTTTCTATGGATATTTTTGTTTTATTTGCAAAAGAAGCATAATGTTCATCTTCAATCTGAAAAGTGTTTGAATTTTCCCTCATTATATGATCCTCCCTGATTGTGGGCATAAAAAGAGAATATGTTATGTAAAAATTCACCAGTGAACTATTCTCTTAGATAATCAACATCACCATTCAAGTTATAACCCGAATTAGATTGAATAACTCTGCAAACAATAAGAAAAGTTTTAACTCCTCTTTCTAGGGTAACTAAATATCACTTAACTGATCTTTTGGGTTAAATATCTTTATTTTTTTGAGTTATCTGGAATTAATTCTATTATCAATGGAGTATAAGTTTTGTTGAAAGCCATTGGAATATTGATACCTGGCAAAAACTATCACTAATTATTATCATCTGTATTGAAAAACCGCATTTAGGCAGCCGATTAATTATTGAAATTTTATTAAATAGGGTTATAATTTATTGTATAACTCTTTTGAATGTTCTACAGATTCAAAGCTTTTTGAATATTCTCCCAACTTAGGACTTGGGTTCTTTTCCCTTCGAATTTTTTATACTCCGTGAAAAAGTGCGCAACTTCGTTTAAAAATGCTTTAGGTATGTCAGAAACATCCTTAATATCTTTGAACCTGGGATCATTCACAGGCACCCCAATATCTTGTCATCATTTTCATCACCACAATATCTTGTCATCATTTTCATCACCATCTATCATTCTCATCACTCCAATCACCCGCGTTTCGATGATACAACCGGGAAAAGTGGGTTGTTCCATCACTACTAGAATGTCCATGGGATCTCCATCATCCCAAAGAGTTTTTGGAATTATTCCATCTCTGCTGGATAATGGAATGGTGAAAATAGCACTCTATCCAGTGCAAATGCCGATTTGTCTTTATCATATTCGTATTTATTTCTAGATCCTTTGGGAATCTCGATTACTGCATATACTACTTGTGTAGCTGATGGTCCTGTTGGTATTTATTTCCACAAATTCATCAAATCATTCCTCCTTCATTTAGTAAAAATATTTTTAAAAGGTTGCCCTTGAGGCATTAAATATTTGTTCTTCAATTCTGATTAATTCATTTAGTTTAGCGATTCTTTCTCCTCCAACAGCCCCTGTTTTAATAATAGGTGCTGAGAATGCAACAACTAATGTGTAATTGTCTCATCTGTGGTTTCACCAGAGCGGTGTGAAACAACTGGTTGGTAACTGTTATCTTTAGCAAGTTTAACAGTTTCATAAGTGTCACTTAATCGGTGCTAAATCAAGGGAAAGTCTGATTTGAATACCTGTTTTATCTGATATTTCTTCACAAGCCCTGGATTGAATTCCAGTGCTTCATAATTTGAAATATTAGGTGCCCATCCACCTTCATCACCCTTTCCACCAGTAAATAGAGTGTCTTTGACTTTAATCAACTTTTTGCAATTAAATCATGATTTATTGGTTTAAAGTTTAATATTTCCGTATTCGGATCCCTGAATATGTTGGTTTTAGGTCAGGTGGATATATATCTGGTATAAATGTAAACCCACCTTCCTGAGTTAGACATTCACAGATGAACTCTGTAATATTGTAATTCATTTTTATTAAAGAAGAGTCTATGAGATTTAATGATTCAACTGTATAGTATGTTGATACAATGTCAGATCTGCCTATTCCGAACTCTTCATCTTCATTTTGGTGTGATGTTATCCCATTGATTACTTTGCTAAAGTTGTTTAAATTGAGGATATTAGATATCACTGTGTGATAATACGCCACTTCTAGATTTGCAAATTCGTTTTGTGCATTTAATCGTGCAATATATGATTCAAGGACTATAATTTCTTCATTGAACATATTTAAAATGTTAATCCGATAAAATACTCCTTGAATACCGTACATTCGGTATTTTTGTAATTTCTGGATCCATTTTATTATCTGTTCTTTATTATTAGGTTCATCATTGAACATTTCAAGGGTTTTTAATCCATAATATGTTTTTTTAGTGTCAGGAATTCCTTTATAAAGTGCAAAACCGCCTTCATGGTGTTTTCGTGTATGCACAAATTTCAATGCATTTTTGATGACAGTTTTAGGGTTTATTATTTACCCTCCGTAAAGTTGTTTTTAATATCCACTATGTCTTCAGAGTGTTTTGGCATGAACCACTTCTGTGCGATGACTGTTGGAATTACTGCACTAGCCACAACAACTCCTATCAGAACAGAGTACTGTTCATGAGTTATATAACCTGATGTGAGACCAAATACACTGGCTATAGTTCCAAATGTGAGTCCTGTGCTCGTTAAGAGTGTTGTATACATGCTTCCGTGTGGTATGTACCTTTTTGCAAGGAAGTAAACTCCAACGAATTTGCTTACTATTTTTACAGCGAATAAAATGATAAATAGTCCTAAAGCAGCCATTATAAGGGGAATTGATACATTTAAACCACCTACAACGAAAAATATGGGTGTTATAACTGCATAAGACACAGTTCTAAGTCTGTTTTGCACTAATTTGGTGCAACTAGTTTCTTTGAAGTGTTTTGACATAATAAATCCTAATAAAAAAGCGGGTAAAACTGCTTGTCCATTTCCTATGGTGGCGAAGTAACTGAAAATCAGTAACAAAACAATTATGTACTTTATTTCAGGTTCCACAACTTTATCTTTCAATCTAGGATTTTCAAATACTATATGTGAAAATTTACCTGCCAAAATTATCACAATAACAGAAATCACAAAAAACAAAGCTGTATATATTGTAGGTTTAATGAATAAGATACTTAAGGCAATTACAGTGGCCATGTCGGTTACAAAAGTTGATGCCATCAGTATTTTTCCAATATCTGTTTTTGAGAGGCCAGTTTCCACTAGAACAGAGTAAACTACTGCTAGGGAAGTTGTTGATAAAGCTGCACCTGCTATAAGTGCTGCTTGTAAACTCCAACCTGCTACAAAATAGGTAAATATAAAACTTCCAATAAATGGTATTATAAATGAGAAAAATCCGATTAAAAAGCTTTCTTTAAATTTTTTTCGCATCATATCTGCATCGATTTCTGTTCCAGCTAAAAATGTTAGTAGAATTCCTCCAAAACTGGCAATGAAAATCATCCAATCTTGTGTTTGTATTATTCCTAGGTTGCCAGCTATAACTCCCAGTAGAATTTCTATAATGGCTACGGATAATCCTAATTTTAGGGAAATGAAACTTGCGATTAAAATAGTTATTCCCAGAATTAAGGGCATTGCTTCAGTAGGTATCATGAGCTTCCTCCAATTTGATTTACTTTCAGGAGTCATCAGCTTAAAAAAAGCGGTTATAAAGGTGAACCCCATCACCTAACATAAGTATACATGCATTATGATTCTTAATCTATAAATATTTTTAGAATGTTTGATGACTTCATTTGTCAATAGTCTAATGAATATAATTTTTTAATACAATCTAAACCATCTTTAATAATATAATGAAATTCTAATTAATTCAAAATATGATAAAAATATAGTGACTTATTTTTAAATAAGAAATTTAGAAATAAGCGTATATGTAATGAATGATCATTATTCTCAATAAATGGCTTTGAATTATTAAAATCCTTAAAAAAGAATTATGCTTCTAGGATTAATATTTAGTAGGATTAAAAACTTTTAATAATTAAAATCAAACTTATCTTATTATTGGTTAAAAATAAGAAATAGATAGATATAGTCTCCAAAAAATAAGAAAAGTTTGAACTCCTCTTTCTAGGGTAACTAAGTATCACTTAACTCGGCAAGTTTTTTAATCCTTTTGACCATGTTGGGATGGGTGGATATTAGTTCTGTGATTTTACTGCCTGTTTCTATTCTGATTTCGGTGTTTCTCAGTTCTGCCAGCTCTGTTTCACTTATAATTCCATCCCTATCAAGATCTATTTGTTCCAGATCGCTTATTTCATTGGATGCGTCAGAAATATCATTGACAAAGAATGCTTTAACTCCTTCAACTTCTTTAACTTGTTTTTTATCCATATTTGCAGATCCGTAGACCAACTTATAAAGAGCACTGGCCAGTTCATGGGGGTGGCTACCAATCTCCACACTACCCTGATCTGCATAATATTCCCTTACCCTGCTCACGAACAAAACCAGCAACTGACCCAGAAGGTATCCGATCAATGCAACAACACCAATAATTCCAGCGTCACGGTTACCATCTCCTCTAAAAAGGGTGCTGATGAATATCCAGTAGCAGATCAGTGGCACTACGCTGATGAGGGTCATAACTGCCATATCGTTATGTCGTATATGGCTGATTTCATGTCCCAGAACAGCTTTAAGTTCTTCTTCTTCTAATATATTCAAGATACCTCTGGTCACACATACCCTCCCATCTTTCTTGGTCTTACCAAATGCAAAGGCATTGGGAACGTTGAATTCGGAAATACCTACTTTAGGTTTGGGAATTCCTGCATTAATAGCCAGTTCAGCTATCATGGCATGAAGATTAGGTGCTTCCTGAGGTGAAACATAACGCACACCCATGGATTTCTCTACAATTATGGGGCCAATCATGTACTGGGCCAACACAACCACCACTGCAAACATGGCGAAGATTAACGGGGTTCCAAAGCCTAGATATGTACAAATCACTGTTATTATGGCATATAAAATACCAAAAAGTAGTGCAGTAGCTAACCAGATTCGTAGTGTGAGTAAAAACTTTCTCAATTAAATACACCTTATTTTATACTTTCTTGAATAGCCTTAAATAGTAATGAACAAACTAATTATAACTATAACTTTCTTTATGTTTTCACGGTTATCAGAAAATATAGTGAGAGTGGGATCAAGCTAAGTTTAAATAATAAATTAATGTTTTTTTTTTAAAACATTAAATCAGCTAATTAACTGGATTATTGGTTTATAACATAGTAGTTGGGTTTGTCTAATTATCCTAATGTTATTTATTAAATATTCTACAAGATTATCCATCTAAGGAAATTATAATTAAATATTCAGAGGAGATTTACATTATGCGTAAAATTGAGAGATACAGGGACACTTTTTTAATATTTCTTCGTGGATTATTAATGGGAACAGCTGACATGATCCCCGGAGTTTCGGGGGGTACTATTGCATTGATCACCGGTATTTACCAGAGGTTGGTGCATGCCATCAGTCAGATAAATGCCAATTTCATTATGGCAGCTTTGAAAGGGGATTTTGGAAAATCCAAGGAAGAACTCCTAAAATGGGATTTTAATCTTTTCATACCCTTGCTGACCGGTATTGGATTGGCAGTTTTAACCATGTCTAAGGTTATGACAGTGATGCTTACAGTGTACACTGCACCTACATTTGCCTTCTTTTTCGGTCTCATATTGGCATCGGCTGCTTTTGTTTTCAAACATGTCGATGAACTTAATTTCAAGAATGTTATTTTACTGGTAATCGGCTTGGTTTTTGCAGTAATTTTTGTGGGATTAAACCCAATACAGGCCAATCATACTCTTCCCATAATTTTCCTGTCAGGGATGGTGGCTATTTGTGCAATGATCCTTCCAGGTATTTCTGGAGCCTTTTTATTGCTACTTTTAAATCAGTACGAATACATGTTGGCGGCATTAAACCAGCTTAAATTCGCTGATATCATCACTTTTTGTTTAGGTGCATTGATTGGTATTCTTTCCTTCTCACGCCTCTTAGATTACTTGTTAAAACACCATAAATCCATAACTATGGCGTTTTTGCTGGGTTTAATGATAGGAACTCTCCGATTGCCTTACGAAAGAATAGTTACAACTATGGACTCCATAGTACCAGTCATTATAGCTGGAGTGATTGGCTTTGTTTTGGTAGTGGTCCTGGAAAGACAGTTTGAAAAATACCACTTGCACTGGGAGGCTTAAAACCCTCCTTAAACATTTTATTTTAGAAAATTCTTATTTTAAAAAAAAAACGCTAATACAATTTTATTCATACCTCATAAAATCACGAGGATTAAATCCATGAGCTATAAGGGATTGTTGATCTGCATTTTGAAGAGTTTTTTCTTCAGTGGGAGGTATAGGACTTCCTTTTTTAGCCAAAATTTTTCCATTTTTTTTGTTAGCTGCTAAAAATTTTCCTGCATTTCCATTTATAATAATTTTTCCTTTAATCATATCAATAGCTGTAAAGTCATCAGTATTTCCCTCAATGATTACAGTACCACCATTCAGAAGTGCACCAGTATTTTTACCCGCATTCCCCTTTATTAGCACAGTTCCTTTTCGCATTAGTATTCCAGTAGACAGGTCAACATCTCCCTTTTTAACGATCTCAGCTTCAAAATCTAAACGAGCACCTACTGTATCTTTTACAGTCCCATCATCGATTATGAATTTTTGACCAGCAAACTGACAACCAATCAACTTATTCCCACGCCAACCATTGGTCACAATGTCGGTTATGCTTTTAAACTGCCGGTAACCTTTCACATTTGATTTAACTTCCACCAGGTTACCCATGGGTTCTTTCACTTTTCCCTTGACGTAAATACTTCCACGAGTAATGCTTATGCCCATACGAGTGTCTACATTTCCTTCAACATAGATATCCCCAACCGAAATGTCTTTCCCAGTTCCTCCAAAGTACTGAAGATCCACACCCATACTACTTGCCAGGCGGTGTCCTGCATCACCATTAATCCGTACGTTTTCCTGATTTTTTAGGTGTTCCACCACTTCACCAAAGGTTACATCGTTCCCAGGAATTTTCCAGGACGGGTCTAACTTTTCTCCCTTATGTTGCCAGTGGAAGTTGAAAGTAAAATCACCCAGACAATCTACCGGTTCATCTACTTCTATTTCCAGAAATTCCCTTTCTGCTTTATCTTCTGTTTTGCGGCCGAAGATCTTAAACATCTAAAGCCCCCTCACTTTGTTTTAGAAGTTATATTCTTTAGATTTGTCTTCCTTATTAATTAAAGCTGTACTAATTTCAAATTCGAATTTAAAATCTCAACTCTGCCCTGCGCTCTGGATCCATCACTTGCTGTATTAAAAATGATACACTGGCCTGGTTTACTTCTTCAAATATTTTCTGAGGATCTAAACCTTTTTCTTCTAAAAAATCCCATAAATGCACCAATTCCAAAAGATCATCACGAAAATCCGGTTTCCCATCCCTTATGGTTACTGAAATGAGCCTGTACTTTACGTAACGTTTTGGATCAGATTTTTCATATGGTGGGATCCAGTGGACAAATTTGTAGATGAAGTCCCGATCACTCTGCACTAACATTTCCATGGAACTTTTTTCTGCAGGAGTTGAGTTCTCATAAATCTCGAACAACTCTTCAAATAAAGGTAAATATTCCTCTCGATTCACCACTTTCAAATCATAATGATCAAAGGGGATTTGGATCAGTAATTCTTTAAATCGTTCTAAATCATCCATATTTTCACATGAAAGTTTAATGAATGTTATTTTTAGGTTTTTGAAGCTTTCAGCATTTAGTTCTGTGGGGTTCTGCTCAAACTGGAATTAAATTATGAAGATATCAACACTATTTTTTTAAAGCTCAAATCATTTAAGTAATGGGGAATCATTTTTTATGTGATGGTTCAACTTCGATTAATACCTCCTGAAGTTTTATAATATATTGAATTGTGATGGAACCAATGTTCAATGGAACACGATTATGACAACCAAAGACGATGTGGTGAAATTCCTCCAGAAAAATGGTGTTGAAACCAGATTTGTTAGCATAATGGATGGAAAGGTTTACATTAATAATTTGAGGTTATCTAAGTTTTCTCGCCGAAAGGAAGAGATATTCCTGGAGAAATTCCCAGATTACGAGGTCAGAAGATCACAGGTGTTTCAGAAGATCTGCACCAGAGCTTCCCGTGTGCTCAAAACTGCACTGAATCCTCATGATAAGATATTACTCTCTGATTCTCCAAACTGTGTAAATCTAATCCTGCGGACAGTTCTGGAACCTTACACCCGCAAGTATGGTGTGGAGTTAATCATTATCCCTGAACTCGATTTCAGTCAAATGGAGGTGCAGAATACAGATGGGGAAAAACAGAAAGTAGATGCAGTGGCTCTGCCATTTACCATGGATGAAGAGGTGGAACATATACTGGGTCTCATGATCCATGGAGAAGAATTGAAGCTTTTAAGTTCTGAAAATGAACTTAATGGGCTGAGAATGATTTATCCACTTATAAATGTTCCCATATCCTGGGTAGAGTCCATGGTTGAGATTGAAACATTAAACTGTATTTTTAAAAATGAAAATGGCCATCCCAGGGAAATGTTGGAGTTTCTGGAGAGTTTTATCCCTGATGTGCGGGAGAAGATGATGAGGTCTGCTGATTATCTTTCTGGGGATGAGTAACAACTTCTTTTGGCCATAAAAAAAGTAGATTATTACGTAATATTGTGTTTAGGGTATATTTAAGAGCTTTAGAGTGTTTAAATGGGATAGGTTCAGGGTTATATGCCACAAAATTGCCATAAACTTCTCTGGTATTACAACATCCCTGTAAATGATTTCAAACAATATATGAAGGGACATTATTTAGATCTTTAGGAAGTAGCATTGTTAGATCAAAGTTTTTTTTTAATATCTCCATTTTTGGAAATAAATAAGTGAAAAAGTTTTTAAAGTATTCATATTCATAGTTTAGTTTGAGCTAGAATGATCTGGAGGATGAAAGGTGCCCAAGAATATTAAGGACATTTTAATTGAAATGAAGAATATGTCCGAATTGATGGTTGATTTAGCATATTCTGCACTACTTTTTAACAGTAAAGATGCTGCAGAAGAAGTTATAAAACTTGAAAACAAAGTGAATAGACTTAATTATCAAATTAAGAAGGAGTCACTCCTTGCTGCGAGGACTGTGGAGGATGCAGAAAAATTAACTGCTCTTCTTGAAGTGGGGGAAGCTACAGAAACCATAGCAGATTCAGCAAAAGATATAGCCGACCTGGTTTTAAAAGGTATAAAACCACATCCCGTATTTAAAATGGTTATGGAAGAGTCTGATGAAGTTATAACTCGAATAAAAATAGTTAAAAGTTCTGAATTAGCAGATAAATCATTAGGAGAACTTTTACTTGCAACTAGAACTGGAATGACAGTTATTGCAATAAGGAGAAATGAGTCCTGGATTTATGGTCCAGATAAAAACACAATGCTTTCAAAAGGGGATTCACTTATTGTTAAAGGAAATGAAACAGGCGGATCCCTACTCATACAACTTGCAAATGGTGAAACTAAGCTAGAAGATCTTGAATATGAAGAGTTCACTGAAGATTAGTGCTATTCTTTTTTAAAATACTAATTCATTTCTTTACATTTTTTTTTAAAATAAGATGATTTTTTGACAAATTTCATTGATAAGTTTTTTTGAAATTTCTAATTTCAGAGTCTAAATTTAGAAAAATACTAATTTTTATTCAAATTTTTGGTAATATTCCCAAACTTTTATATAATATGTGGGTATATCTATTTTTTGTATTACTAAAAAGGTGTTGGATAAAAAATGGATGATGTAGATCTAGCTATACTCCGTTGTTTAATCAAAAACTCCAGGATCACAATATCTCAAATGTCAAAAGAAATTGATATTCCCGATGCAACAATATCTAACCGGCTTAAAAAATTGGAAAAAAGTATAATAAAACGTTATACTTTGATACCTGACTGGCAGAAAATTGGTCTGGAGATAACTTCTATAATCATTATCCAGACTGAATCTGAAAAACACGAATTAGTAAAAAAGGAACTTTCAAGGCTTAAAAAAGTATCAGAAGTATACAGTGTATCTGGGGAGTATGATATCCTCATTAAAGTTTGGGTAAAGAGTATCAACGACTTAAATCAATTGATAAATTCAAAAATCCGTTCAATTGATGGTGTTGAAGATTTAACTGAAATTATAGTGATGGAAAGAGTTAAAGAAGATATTCCAATACTTTAATGGACATGTAAGATGTGAATTTCTATAATTAAATCATAAATCCAAAATATAGATGTTTATTATAACAGCCTAAACTGAAATTTTAGGGTGGTTCGGTGAAATGGATTGGGAGACTATTGAAGAAGATTGGCGATTTAATACATGTCATTCTAAATTGGATGGTAAAATTAGCAGTCCTAGTTTCTAAAAGGTCTTTAAACATTCTCCAGATCCCATTCATCGTCAGCGGTAAAATTACTCACTTTTTTAAAGAAGTATCAAGAGTCTTAGGTGAAACTTTCATAGCTCTTTTCATATGTGCTATCGGGGATTTAATAGCAGGAATATTACTAAGTGGAATGACTCACACTCTAGAAATGCTTCCCGGACTTTTAGTTTTAATTCCTGGAGCAATTGGTATGAGAGGAAATATATTCGGTGCATTAGGGTCCAGATTAGGTTCAAACCTCCATATAGGTATCTTAACTCCTGAATTAAAAAAATCACCCATTCTAAATCAAAACATCATTTCAGCAATGGTTTTGACTGTAATCATGTCAATTTTCCTTGCATTTACAGCTAAGGGGTTTTGTATTCTCTTAGGGTTTGAAAGTATTAGTATCATGGACTTCACAGTTATTTCAGTACTGGGGGGAATATTTTCAGGTGCAGTGCTTCTACCAGCAACCCTCCTAATATCCATTAAAAGTTATGAAAACGGTTGGGATCCTGATAATGTAACAACACCATTAATAGCAGCTTCTGGGGACCTTTTTACAATTCCATCTATTCTTTTAGCTGTGCAAATATTATTATGGGTGCGGAACGGATATGTAGAAACAATTTTATTTGTAATATTCCTCATAATTGGTATAATGGGTTTTATTTATGGAATAAAACGAGGAAACCAACTTAAGAAGATTATAATGCACAGTACTCCGACACTGTTTCTATCATCACTATTTGGAACTACTGCCGGTACCATCTTAAACAGTAGCTTTTCAACTATTTTAAGTAATCCCAGTATTTTGGCATTGGTGCCATTATTCTCCGGTGAAAGTGGAGACTTAGTTAGTATTTTAGGGGCTCGATTATCTTCAGGATTACACATAGGATCCATAGAATCTTCCTTAAGACCAACCGGAGAAGTATTAAGGAATTTTGCCATAATCGTAATATTGGCCATAATCATATATCCCCTAATCGGAATTTTATCGTACTTCGGATCATTAGCTATAGGTGTGGAGTCAGTGGGACTTAGTAAAATGGTCTTTATCAGCACCGCCGCTGGATTAATGATCACACCTTTAATGCTACTAATTGCATTTTATCTGAACACAATTTCCTACAAAAAAGGTCTTGACCCCGACAACATTGTCATACCCCTCTCCACCAGCATAACCGACCCAGTGGCCAACACATTCCTAGTGATGATGGTAGTATTTACACTAGGATTAACTGTTTAATCACAAACTACTACCACAAAATGAGGGTCATCACCAAGAAGTACTATCTCCTTAAACTGTTTCTCAAGTTTCATATTATCACTAGTTATTTACCAGTATTTTAGGATTAAAAAGGCACTCGTTAATATTAAAAACTGCTCACAGTCATCAATAATACTATGAATAGGGGGTGAATAGTCTGTTAGTCATTAAAAAAAGAGAATAAAATCAAAAAATTAATAGAGAAATAAAAATGTCAAATCCAAAAAATATTATTTAAAACTAAAAAGTGAAACCTGTTTTCCATTATCTTTCGATTCAGATTTTCCAGAATCACCCTTATTTTTCATTTCAGATTTTCCAGAGCCACCATTATCCTTGGATGATGATTTTGAAGAATGGTCTTTATTATTACCTTTTTCATTTCCGGATTTAGAATCTTCAGGAAAATCATTTTTGTCTACTTTTTTAGTAACTTTAGAAGATAGCTTGGTCTTCCTCGAAACCTTAGTGGGACTAGAATTAGTTCTATTTACTTTAGTTTTGGATTTTGAAACTTTTTTAGTCTTCCTCTTTTTTATCTTTCGTTTTCTGAACTGTTTTACCTCGGCATCATCTAATTCGAAGAAATCAGCCAGATCTCGGGCCAAATCTTCGGGTTCGAACATGATCTCAAAGTAGGGGAACTGTTCAATGGCCACTTTTCGGGAAGTGTGCATTTTTTCCCCCATCTTAGTAGCTACCCTATCTCTCAAGTCCCTTTTGCCCCGGTTCCGGGATAATTTACTGTAAAATGTGGAACTGGCATAACGGCTGAACTTCTTGTAGGTCTCATCCTTGGCTAGTGCCACTCCCACACCCATCAAATCATAGGTATACTTCCAGTATCCATAATGCCTGGTATGGAAGGCCCTTCCCAGGTACATGTCAGCTTCTGCAACCATATCGTAGGCTTTTTCAATTTCTTCTGGCTTTTCATATTCCCGGGGGATGTTTTCAGTGATTTGTTCCAATATAAATCCAGGTTCTGACTCCAGGCGTAAGGCATTTTTGATTCTTTTTGGATTTTTGCTTTTCAAAACAGTACGCACTGAGTCAAAAATGTTGTTAATATTGTCTTTCTCGGATATGATTTCCAAATCCTTGGAGGTAATAGAATTTTTACCCTGGGCAATCACTTGCAGATCATTGATTGCTGAGCGCAGATCACCATTAGATCTCTTGCCCAGTGTGCGAAGAACATGTTCTTCGAATTGGATCCCTTCCTTAACACAAATTCTTTTGAGTAAGGCCACAATGGAATTTGTATGCACTTTTCGGAGGGTTATAACTTGACATTTAGATTTCAAACTGGTAATCCGCTTACTGTATGGGTCGTTGGCCATCATTATCATGGGATGATGACCTTTTTTTATGATATTGTTTATAGCACGGATCCCTCCACGATCTTCATTACCGTGAAGTCCATCTACTTCATCCAGGATTATGAGTTTCTTCCCTTTCCCGAAAAGGGATGTGGAGGCTGATGCTTCACCAATGGTATTGGTTATAATATCAAATGATCTTTTATCACTAGCATTCAGTTCAATATGGTCTGAGAAGAAAACTGCTATTAAATGGGCCAGTGTGGTTTTTCCAGTGCCTGGAGGACCTATAAGTAAAATACATTTTTTGGGTTCGCCATGTTCCCAGCTTTCCACCCATTTTTCGATCTCTTCAATGGCCTTTTTATTTCCCAGAACATCATCCAACTTCTGGGGCCTGTATTTTTCGGTCCACAACATCTAATCTGCCTTTTCTTTTGGTAAAAATTTGGTTAAAAGAGATTCTAATTGTATCCTGGGATTTGCACCTTCCCTGATACGGAAATCATATTCTCCAATGTGTTCCACCAAGTTAATGTACTCGTCACTGCCGATAAGGTCGTCCATGGCCATTTTAGACACTTCTTGGTAAACTTGAGTAATCATATCTTCACCACTGGTTCCCTGAACCACCATAACTTCTCGTAAAAGGTCACGCGAACCCATGAAATCACCGTCCAGTGCCATGTTAACAATTCTGCGCACATCTTTCGGTTTTGCTTTGGAAACCACATCATGAACATGTTCTTCTGTTATTTCTGCCCCCATTGATGCTGTGGATTGTAAGATGTTCACAGCACGACGCAAATCACCTTCAGCAAAGTAAACTATACTTTCCAGGGCTCCAGCCGTGTATTGGATGTTTTCTGTTTTTGCAATTTTTTCCAGTCGCTGAATAACATGGTGTCCTTTAATTGGTGTGAATCTGAATATTGCACATCTGGATTGAATGGGATCTATAATTTTAGAGGAGTAATTACAAGATAGTACAAAGGAGGATGTTTTAGTGTACATTTCCATCTCCCGACGAAGTGCGTGCTGTGCATCTTTAGTCATGTTATCCACTTCATCCAGGAATATGATTCTAAATGGTGCTCCAACTGCTTTCAGACGGCAGAAGTTTTTTATGTCTTTACGTACAGTATCAATACCCCTGGCATCAGATGCGTTTAACTCCAGAAAGTTTTGTTTCCAGTATTCTCCCAACATGGCCTTGGCCAAGGCAATGGCTGTGGTGGTTTTTCCAACTCCTGCCGGGCCGGTGAACATTAGATTAGGCATGCTCTCTTCGTTTACGTATTGTTTGAGTCTTTGTAAAATGTGTTCCTGACCCACAACCTCATCTAGAGTCTGAGGTCGGTATTTCTCCACCCATGGTCTATTCATATGTTTTTCACCGTTTTCATTTTCTTAATTATTTGTATAAGATTTTTTTCATGGTTGTTGGTATGTTATTGTTATTTTAAAAAGTTTTGAAATTTAAATTATTCCTTGTTTAAACAATTTTTTTCCTATTAACATCACCTTATTTTATTAAATAGTTGACAAAAAACTACATAGACTCTGAATAAATCTTAAGTTGTTTGAAATTTTAAATAAAAATAAGTTTAAAATCTTTTTCTTCAAAAAAATCAGAGAATGATCGGATCTGCGCTTTGTTGGAGTGTTTTGTTGATTAATTGAACAATTGGGCAATTTCTGGATGTATTTTTTCTTTTATGTTTAGCACATCCATGGCATTACCATAAGATTTCTTAATTTCCAAGAATTCAGCACGTACCATTCCCCTGAATGCCTCATAACCCATAACTCTCCCATAATTTTCAGTTATAACTTCAATCATCCTACTGAAATCCTGGATAAATACTTTTTCTCTCTCCTGGGGTGGTATTTTGCCAGTGTTTTCTTTGATCTGGGCAAAGTCAATAGTGGCATTGCTTTTCAGTTCAACATTATGAAGCAGCCGTTGACATTTTTCAAAGGGTAGGAACTGTTTGGTAAGTCCTCTGGCTGGAGCAACTCCCATTATTTTGGCTGCACCCAAGGCCATTGCCAGGAAAATAGCCTCATAAATGTCTAATATGAGTTCGGAACGTTTTTCAAGCTCATCAGGAACTTGAACATCTTTAGGTAGTGATGGGAATGATATTGGTGGTTTAACTGTGGGTATAGATGGTTTTGGTTCTTCAGTTTTTGTTTTGATGGGTTTTGGTTTTGTTTCTTCAATAACTGTTTCATCCACTGGCAATTTTTCAAATTCTGGAGCTTCAAATTTAGTTTCAATTTCTTTAGCTGGAGCAACAGATTCTGCAGCAAGTTTTTTAGATTCTAAAACAGCCTCTTCTGAAATCTTAACAATTTCATCTTTGGCTTTCATTCCTTCAACAAGTGCTTTTTCTTCTGGAACTTCTTCAACCACTATTTCAGTTGCAGAGATATCAGCAACTTCTTCTGTGGATATCTCTTCTGTTGTTGTTTCTGGGATTTCTGGGGCTTTTTCTGTGGGTGTTTCTTTTGCTGTTGTTTCTGGAGTTTCTTCTGGGATTTCTGTCGGAATTTCCAATTCGAGGTCTTGAGTTACCTCGTTGATTAGTTGCAATGCTCGTTTGGCATTGACCATAACCAGGCCTACATTTGCAGAATCCAACATTAAAATAATTAAATGTGCATTTTTCAAACCCAAAAATAGTGCTTTACCTCCTGAAGACTCTACCAGCACTCTTTCCAATTCGCCTTGGCCTGATGAGCTTAAAAGACGGTGTGAAGAATTGGAAATCACTTGGGACATAGGGCCGAAGAGGTTGATATCCACATCTACTCTTAAGTTGTGATGTAAAATTCGACCATCGCGAGCCACAATTAGAATGCCTTCAACATCGGTAGTCTTATCCAAGTTTAATGTGGCTTTTTCCAGTTGTGTCTTCAGAGGGGTGTCTATCATTTGATCACGATTATTGTAATGATATGTGGTAGATAAAATTGTTATAATAAAATCAATTTCTTATTAATATAAACATTTTTTTCACTAATATTTATTATGCTTATCGCCTTTTATTATATTGGAGATAACTGGTTATAATAATATTATATGTAATGTCATCCCAAAAAGAGGGTGCAAATATTCATTTTATAAAAATACAAGTAATAATTTTTTTTTATTAATATAAAAAACTGTTACTAAATTCAGGGGCCTAAAAAATATATAAATAAAAAAAAGGTTTATGAGGTTTTTTTTTAACCTCAAATTAAGTGTTTTTTGATTAATATGCCTTGGCTGTTGTAGATGTCTACTTCCAGTGGTGAACTTCCGTCTATGGCGTGAGTTGCACAGGATAGACAAGGGTCATAAGCTCGGATAATCATTTCTAGCTGGTTTTTCAATCCTTCAGAAACTTCTTCACCCTGGATCAATTTTTTAGCAGTTTCTCGCACACCAATGTCCATGGATAAGTTGTTTTGACTGGTTGAAACTATTAAATTGGCTCTGTTAATGTATCCGGCGGCATCAGTTTCATAGTCATGTATGAGTGTACCACGAGTAGCTTCGATCATTCCCACACCCCTTCTAGTTTCACTGGATTCTTTGGCTTCATCTTTGGTCATCAGTGGTTCGGATAGTGGTTGTCTGATATCGGTTCCAGTTATGCCGGGATCATTCAATAGTTCTATTGCCCTTTCAGACGAGTACATAAGTTCAATCAGGCGTGCATAGTGATATAACAATGGGTTCTGAGCGATTCCAAAGTTTTCTCTGAACTCGGCGAATAGTTCTGCTGCTCTAGGTGTTGGAATATTATCAATGACGTTGAGCCTGGCTAATGGTCCAACACGGTAGTTTCCTTCTGGGAATCCAATTTGTTTCAGGTATGGAAATTTCATGTAGGACCATGGTTGAACTTTTTCTTCAATGTAGTCCAAGTAGTCAACTGGTGAAAATTCAGTTACAGGGTTACCCTCAGAATCAACTACTTTCACATTTCCTTCGTAGTAACTTAGATTTCCATTATTAGTCAAAGCAACAAAATGACTTTCCACTGGCCCTAAAAGTTCTATTGCATCACTGTACTGGGTAAAAAGGGGTGCAGTTGATTCAATTCCTTTTTCAATCAGTTCCATAGCATTTTTAGCTTTGGATAGTAATTCTGCTTGTTGATCTGTTGTTATTCCTCGAGATTGTCCTCCTGGAACTGCAGTTACTGGGCTGATGGGTTTACCGCCCACAATAGCAGTTATTTCTTGACCTATTTTCCTGGTTTTGATGGCCATCATAGCCAGGTCAGGATTTTTTTTCAGGATTCCTACAACGTTTCTTAAAGCTGGGTCTGACTCAGGGCCCAAAACCAAATCTGGTGCTGCAAGGAAGTAAAAGTGCAGGGAATGTGACATTATGAATTGTCCCAGAAGCAGTAATTCTCTTAACTTTTTCGCTGTTTCTGGTGGTTCCAATCCAAACACTTGGTCTGTTGCCTTAGCAGCTGTTATGTGATGAGAAGTTTGACATATACCACATATTCTTGGTGTTATTCGAGGTGCTTCTTCTACAGCAGCACCTTCCAGGAATTTTTCAAATCCTCTGATTTCCATTACATGGAAATGAGCGTCAGACACATTTCCAGAATCGTCCACCTGTACAGTTATCTTTGCGTGGCCTTCGATTCGTGAAACCGGGGCTATTTCAATATTTTTCATGTTATCACCTATTTTTTCACCAATTGGGGAATCAGGGAAACCTGTTTCTCTTCCATGATGGTGCTTCCAATAACAAATCCGTAGATAATGTGCCCAATATCATATAGTTGTTTTTCAACTTCTTCTTCTGGCATTTTTGAAATATGTGCTATTCTTTTGATAACTCCGTTGTAGATGTCATGGCTTGGTTCCCTCAAAACGTCTAGGGATGGACCTCCACATCCATGGCAAGGCACTCCAGCAGATGTGCAAAGACCACCACAACGGCCTAAAGTTACTGAACCTAGACAAACGTATCCTTGGCTTAGGAAACATTTACCTGGTTCTGGTTCACCTTCAATTCTGCGTTTAATTTCATCGAATTCCACATGTTCCATCACATTTGTGCAGTCAGCACACACACTTTTTTTAGGAACATCAGGAGCTTCGTTGTTGATTAATGGGATTAATATATCGTGGGTTAATTGTTCTTTTGGTGGGCATCCAGGAATGAATCCGTCGATTTTGATAAAATCGGCTGCAGGGTGTACAATGCTTAAAAGTTTAGGAACTACTTCGTTTGGCAGTTCAGCTGGTTCAGTACTAGGGTTGTCAGTGAAACTACGGGAGTTTACTTCTTCAGGCGTGTATAAGTCAGCCATCCCAGTTATGCCTCCATAACAGGCACAAGTACCATATGCTATCAATATTTTTGATTTTTCCCTTAATTCTTCTAAACGTTCTTTATTTTCTTTGTTTCGAACAGATCCAGTTACAATGCCAATATCAATGTTGTCTGGTATTTCTTTGATATCCATGAGTATAGGGGCTGAAACAAGGTCTGCTTGATCTAGAAGTTTGATAATATCTTCGTGCAAGTCTAGTATAGATATTTCACAGCCTGAACAACTGGCCAGTGTTTCTATTGCTATGTTTACCATTATTTCGCACTCCACTTGATTGTTAAGGTTTTAAGACATGCGTTAGGTCCAACATGGTCTATGTCGACTTTTGCTTTGAGATCCATCACTTCTTCTACTGCTCCAACCATGTAACCGTATAGTAGGTAACATAATGGTCCTTTTTGTGGTAAACCTGTTCTTCGGAGTGTTTGTCTTACGACACAGTCCATGAAAAGAAGTTTCACTGTTACTTCGTTATCTTTTTGTAAGACATAACTATCTTGAGCGTCTGGTTTCCATTTTATAAAGTAAAATTCCTCTCCTAGGACTTCACTCAGTTCATAAAGGGCTTTTTCCAGATCTTCGGTTTTATCCATCATTTTTGCAGATTCATGTCCCATTCTTTTACCGGCTTGGTAGACAATTGCGTTGGCACCTCTTCCTGAAACTTGTTCCAGTGCACTGGACATGGATCCCATAAATTTCATCAGCACATGTAGTGCATCTTCATAATCATCCAGATTTCCACCAGTTTCTTTGGGAATTAATTCTGGTTTAAATGTGCCTAATGTGTCTGTTATCTCACTCATATCCATTTTTTATCCCTCAAATAATTCTTTTAAGTGCGTAATTTACTTTACGGTCGATATAGAGTCTTTTGGCCACATGAATATCGCGGTGTTCCATGGCTTGGGCAGGACATATCTCGTGACAGGAAAGACAAGCCATACAGTCTACTTCATTTACCACTTTGGTTTTATTATTTGCTTCATCCATTTCATACACGTCGTTGGGACAATCTTCCACACAGGATGCACATCCCACGCATGCATCTTCATCTATTATGATTTCAACCATTTTAACGCCTCTTTTTTTGGTTTTAGGATTGTTAAATTATTTTTCATTTGGTTTTTTAGATTCGAGTTTTTAAAAATTAAAGTATTCCTATATATCTATAAGGTAACTTCTCATTAATAAGTGTTATAACTACACATCGAAATGGTCATAAATATTCGTTATTACTATGAATATTTATCACTAATAAGTATTGTGTAACTAGAACAGTTTGAGATAAATTAAATACAAACTGGTAATAAAAACCATATTATAAATCGATTAAATTTTAAGATGTGTTATAGGGATTAAAACTTTTTTCAGCATAATGATTCCTTCAAATGTTTCACAAATTAATAATCTTTATCAGTAATTATTCAATAGTATTTGAGGATAAAAAAATCTAATTTAATTTAAAAATCACTACTTGATACTAGTTTAAAGTGAGTTATCCAAGCAGCTTGCTTCCTACCAGGCGGATAACATGTAACTATTAACAAACGTGCCTTTCCTTCTTGTGAAAATCTTATAGGGTTTGTTTTGTAGTCCCAACGAATATCTTCGCCATTTGAAGTGACTTGGTATACAAATTTTTTCCTCTGGATAAAATCACTAATAATTGCTTCATCACCTGGTTTTAAAGACGATATATTTGTAAATAATCCAGAATATTTAGTCCTATGGCCAAGTATGCCACATTCACCAGGTTTTCCTGGCATAACACTTTCTGGATAGTGATAAACAGTGTCATAGGCATTTACAGTATCAGAACGGATAGTTGCAAAAATCCTCAGTTTAGGAATGTATAGTTGGGCGTTCATATAACCGCTAAAATCAGAGGGGTCAAGGGCGTTTACAGGGTTGCTCATCCTTTCCTTATAATCTTTAACAGTTTGTTGAGCTTTGGTCACATTTTTCATTTGTTGAAAACCTGCTATTGCTATACTTGCCCCAAAAAGGACACACAAAAGCACAATCAGAACTGATACAATTTTATATTTTGATATTTTCACTGTAATCTCTCCCCAACCAAAAACTTCTTAACTTCCATCGCTAACTGGCTACGGTATGCTGCCACTTTCCATGGATCACTTACCCAAACATTTAAACTTGCCCTTATGCCTGTATCTCCCATCTCTTTAATAAGAATGTTTGGTTTTGGCTCTTTCAACACCCATTTACAGTTCGATGCAGCATTTACAAGTGAAGTTACTGTTTCATCTAGTTCCATCTCATAGGGAATGTTAACATCCAATTCAACTCTTCGTGTTTCTTCTGAAGTGTAGTTCAGGTAGATATTCTTAGAGAAATTGGAGTTGGGTATGTTAATAATTTTATTATCTGTGGTTTTTATGGTGGTTACTCTGAAACCAAGTTTCATTACTGTACCACTTTTCCCAGAAATTTCAATGATGTCTCCTATTTTAAAACTTTTATCAATTAGTATAAACATTCCAGAAATGAAATTAGACAGGGTGTCTCGGGCTGCAAAACCAACTGCAATACCAACAATCCCTAAACTTACAATTATAGCACTTATATCCCATCCAACTTCCTTTACAACAACAGTAATTGCCACGGCGATAACAGAATACTTTATAATTTCATCAAAAACTTGTATCAAGGTTGGTTCCAAATTTAATTTTTTCCCAGTTTTTCGCACAATGAACATGGCCCATTTTACAATAATGAATGAAGAAATAAGGATTATAGCAATTTTAATTAAGGTAAAATATAATGGATCAGTCATGTTTTTTCACCTCAAAGACCATGTAATCTTCAGCTACTGTAACTTTTTGAAATATTTCTTTTGCTTCTTTTTTTAAGATATCACTATCTCTATAACGGGTGCTCATGTGGAAAAGAATTAATTCAAACACTTCAGCTTCTTTGGCTATCCTTGCTGCATGAGTACTGGTTGAATGACCTGTTTTAAGGGCTTTATCTTCCTGTGCCGAGTCAAAAGTTGATTCATGTATTAGAACATCGGCTTGATATGCGAATTTAATCATTTCAGCACATGGACTGGTGTCTCCAGAGTAAATAATTTTCCTCCCTTTCCTTTCTTCACCAAGGACTTCTCCAGGTTTTATCATTTTGCCATTAACTTCTACTGAGATGCCTCTTTGAAGTTTACCAAAATCCGGCCCTGGTTTTAAACCCAATTCCATGGCCTTATCTTTCTGGAATTTTGGTGATCGTTTTTCTTCAACTGAATAAGCCAAGTTGGGGATGGAGTGTTGCATGGGACAAGACTTGATGATATACTCCTCTGTTTCTGTAACTATTCCTTTCCTGATTTCGTGTGCATTGATGTTAAATGACAGGGAGTAGTAACCCAAATTTTTAATGTTTTCAACAGTTTTTATAATTCCTTCTGGCCCGTAGATGTGCAGGGGGTCCTTTCTTCCTCTAAAGGCCATGGACTGTATCAAACCAGGTAGTCCCAAAAAATGGTCACCGTGAAGGTGAGTGATGAAAATTTGGTTTATCTTCATTGGGCTAAGTTTAAGGCGTACCATCTGTCTCTGGGTGCCTTCCCCACAATCAAAAAGCATAACTTCTCCAAAAGCCTTCAAAGCTATTGCCGAATGATTTCTTTTATTAGTGGGAAGCGCAGATGATGTTCCTAAAAATATTAGTTCCATACAGATTCACCAGATTTACATAAAATTCTTAAATGATCATTTAAAAAAAATATCCTTCTTATCGGTTTTCCGTGCATTATGATTCATGTACTATAATGACTATTTTATTATTGGATATACTTTCTACTATTCTCTTATTTTTTTAATCGTTTATAGATTAATGTTTTAAGTAGATTCTATATCAATATTTAGCTTATATCCATAATAGCCCGTATAAAATTTGAAGGTGAAAAATATATATTCCAAATTTAATAAAATATTATAAATATTCAAGCTAGATTATTAATTCACAATTCTCTCATAAAAAATGGATTTTAATGCATTTTATATTATATATGGATTAGGTTTTAGGGATGATTCAATTAAATTTTATTTAAATGATGCATGGCAAATTAGTAAGGTGTAATCATGATGTATGGCCTTAAAAAGATCATTTCCAATGATTTAGGTTTTGAAGATATAACCACCCGCGCGTTGATCCCAAAGGGAATGCAAGTTAACGGTAAAATAATATCTAACGAAAAAGGAACCGTTGCTGGAGTCTGCTTGGCAGCTGAAATTTTCACCGAGTTTGGAGTGGAAACCACAACCCTGAAAAATGATGGTGAAAAGGTTCAAGAAGGTCAAATTATCATGGAAATCACTGGAGATCCTCATAATATTCTGAGTTTAGAACGAACTGTGCTCAATCTTATGATGCGCATGAGTGGAATTGCTACTCTAACCGCAAAAATGGTTAAAAAGGTTAAAAAGGTCAATCCTAACGTTATCCTTGCTGGAACTCGCAAAACCACTCCAGGACTTCAATTTTTTGAGAAAGACGCCATCCGGTCTGGAGGAGGAGATACACATCGCTATCGTCTTGATGATGGTATATTAATCAAGGACAACCATCTGGCCTTGGTGGGTGATGTGGCTGAGGCAGTGTCCAGAGCCCGAAAATATGCCAGTTTCACTAAAAAGATAGAAATCGAAGTTGAAACCATTGAAGAAACACTTCAAGCTGCCAAAGCAGGGGCAGATATAATAATGCTGGATAACATGTTTCCGGATGAAGTTGAAAATGTATTATCAGCCCTTGACAAGGAAAATCTCCATGATAATGTCTTAATTGAGGTTTCAGGTGGAATTAATTTTGAAAATATTGTTCCTTTTGCAAAGACAGGAGTGGATGTTATATCCACTGGATACATGACTCATTCTGCAAGATCATTGGATCTAAGTCTAGAATTAGAGAAAATAGAATAAGACATATACATTCTCAAATCAAATATTCTGCTATGGTAACTTACTACTACTAAGATTTTTTATTTGATCTATGATTATTGTTATGGTACAAGTATAAATCATCATAAATTTTACACGCAAATCATCATTTTAACCATATCTATATAAGAGGCCCTTCATATAATACCTTAACAGAGAATACTATTTTGAAATAATCAGGAGAACCCATAATGTACGACGAAAATGAAGATGAATTTAACCAAGAAGATTTACAAGAAGAAAATGAAGACGAATTTAACCAGGAAGATTTACAGGAAGAAACTGAAGAAATTATCCAATCAGACGATGTTCAAGATGAAAGTTCACAAGAAGAAGGCGATGATTTGCCATTCGCCAAAGCCGAAGTCGTGCGTTTGATGAAACAAAACCTTGATTCTGACAAAATGATCAGGGAAAGGGTAAAAGTTGAAATGAACAAGTTCCTTGGTGAAGTGCTGGTAAAGGTTTGCGAGCAACTGAACGAATATCCATACACCACAATAGAGTATGAAATGCTTAAAGAGTCCATTTATCCTTATCAGAATATTGAAAGAATTAATGAGGAGAAAAAGCGGATATTGATGCACTTACATGCAATAAAAGCAGATTGTGATGCTTTGAGTATGGATGTTAAAAGGACACTTAAACTCAAAGATGTCGCTGAAGAAGAATCAGATATTCCCTTTATGGATTAAGGAACCCTTCATTGGTTAAAAAAAACCCATTTCTACATTTTTTTATAAATCCGGATATAATCAACTCTAGATACGTGTGAATTTTTTTAAAAATCATTTATCCTTGTTATTCATTTCTAATTCATCATTTTCAAATGTGAGAAAGCCAGTTTTCAATCCCTTAATCTCTTCTTTGGTCAATTCAGTTTTTTGAGCATTTTCATCTATGATGATGCTATGGCCGAAGGGATCTTCCAGTATTAAAGTAACCTTTTTATCACCATTCTTCACTTCATCAATGAATCCAATTATTTTAACTGCATTCTGCTGGCTTTGTTGATCTTCAGTCCATGATAAAGCAGTTTTAACTGCTTTTTCAAATCGATCAAGAACTCCTTCCACATTAGAGACATATCCCTGTGATTGGGGTCCTGGTTCCACTTTAAGTCCTAATTCGGGGATCGTCAGGGTGGATGACTGTGATTTCACTATCCTCGCGTTTAAATTATCCTTTCCAATAAGGAGAGTGTATTTGACAGGGTCCTTTTTTTCAATACAAATAGTATCGGCATGTTTATAGCCACATTCATGACATAAAAGTGTTGATTCCATGATTTCCCCAAAATAGGGGATTTTTTCAGTTTTAGTAGTTACTTCCATTCTTTGATGTGCCTTACATATTGGACAGTCAGAAAACATTTTACTCAAAGTTATTACTCCAATTATTCTTTAATTCAAATCTTATACTCTGGAAATTATAATTCCATATGAACAAAATAATAATAATCTGGATATTTTCATTTTTTTTGAAAATCTAGATTAACTCACCTTAAAAAAAAGGTATTTTCAATCAACCTTTAAATTTAATAATTCTTATTTATCGGAGTGGTAGAGTAATCCTTTTTCATCCAGTTCTTTAATCATGGCATCGAGACTTTTTTTGTCAGGGGCACATATTTTATGTCGATGAATATTTCCTGAAAGTCCATAAAGCCCTTCTAAGTCTTTTTTCCTTTTGGGATTTTCTTCGAGAAGATTAATAAATCTTTTAGCCTCAACAGGGTCATAAACATTAACTTTTCTCTTTAAAGGCTCTCCAAAACCAGGAAGGAAATAGGAAACATCCATTATACGACCGCCATACTTGTTAAGAATTATATCAGTTTCAACCTCTAACTGGTCAACAGAATGGCGGAAAATCATCTCTTTACATATCTCCTTTATCAGAGTGAGCATTCTCTTTTTGGTATCATTAATATCTAAGTTGTTTATCATAGGAACGCGGTGTTCAAATGCTTGTTGAACTAGATAGTTATTTATGATCCGGTTTTCTTTGAAATAGTCCAGATGTTTTCCTCCCCTCTTAATTTTCATAGCCCTTCTCACGAATCTCTCTTTATGCACTTCTTCATCAGCAGTAAGCACAAAAAAGTGGATGGATGCATCATTTCTGAATTTTTCTATATTTAATAATCCAGGAACGAGATGGACTCCTTCAATTACCACGTCATTAAAGTCATCCACGGCTCTTTTAATAACCCTTTCAATAGCAGGTATGACAAAAGAAGCATGTTCCTCAAAACCAGCATCAATCAAACTTTCGGTATTGTCACCATAACGTTGCTTATCTCTTAAAGTAGTATATGCATTATATGATGACTTATGCAAGGCAGGAGCATAATCAGGACCAATAATGCCACGTACTATTTCACGAATAAAATCGGTTTCAAGAAGATGCTTAATACCCAGCTCTTTAGCTAACTCAGAAGCGATGGTTGATTTTCCAATTCCAGAAGCACTTCCAATGAGTATAACATAAGGTTTTCTCATAAGTGTTACCTCCTGTGCAAATCTATCCATTTAGAAGTTATAGATGGTTCAAGGAGGATTGCTGATTTAAGACGTATATATCATTGATTTTAATAGAGATACACGCATCGATGAGATGTTGAATAAATTTTTTAGGGTATTCCCAACTACTAATTAAGTTAGGAATTCCACAACTCTTTCAGCACTTCGACGCATTTCAATCCTAATGAGACCAAGATTAATATCTATATCTGCAATCACAACTAGTATACCTTCACCGGCATCAATCATCAAGGTTTTACCTTTTTCACCCTCAATCATAACTTGCTGGAGAGGTTGGTGTTTCATTTCTTCTGCCGAACGTTCTGCAGTACCAAAAACAGCAGAAGCCATCGCAGCAACTAGTTCTGAATCTATATCGGTTGGAACATCGCTTTCGATAATCAAACCATCTTTACCAACCACCAGAGATCCACTTACCCCATTTATTCGGCCTAAATCTTTAAGTATTCTTTCTATCATAATCATGCCTCCACAATAGAATTATACATGCTACCTAAAGTATATATCTTGGTTTGACATTTATTAAATAAATAAGTAATGTAATATTTCACTTATTCATTAAATTTATCAGGAGTGATCTTTTGTATTTTGTGGCCTCTGTTCAGGAATTACAAGAATATAATCCATTTATAATTATTGGGTGTGGCGGTGGTGGTGAAAAATTCGCTAACTTCGCCGGAATTAAAGCTGTTGGTTTTATAGATGATAATAAACAAAAACAAGGTCAAAGATTTTGTGATAATATTATTTCCTCAGATTTACATACTCTCGCCGAGACTACTGATGCTCGCAGTGTAGCCATAATGCTACCAATTGGGGCGGAAGGATCTGCAATTAAATATGCAGTTCAAGCAATAGATCTTGGCCTAAATGTGGTTAGTTCTTTCCGATCTCTTCCATTACACCGAAATCAATCTTTATTAGAATTTGCCAAGTCAAAAAATGTCCAGATAAAAGAAATAAGTCCCCGGCTTGATGTGGTAAAAAAATTATTCGGGAGAGCACCCGCCACATGCACCGAAGTTCTCCCTAAACTTGACTATAAACCTAAAACTCCGGTTGTTTTTGTGGGAGGAACCTCTCAAGAGTGCGGTAAACGAACCACCACACGTTTATTAGGACAAACAGCACAAAAAATGGGACTCAATCCTGGTGTTATTTCCACTGATGAAATGGGATTAGAACAACCAGTGGATCTTAACTTCAGGGCTGGTAGTTTATCTGTTATGGATGTTGCTTCAGCGGTTATGGGAAGTATAAGATATATAGAGGAAGAAAAGAGTCCTGACATAATTTTTATAGAAAGCCAGTCTAGCCTAACTGAGAGGAAAAACCCACATCCACGAGGTTTATCTGCATCAATTTTGGCAGGCGCTCAACCAGATGCTGCCATTGTTTGCCACCGTTTCAACCATCCTTACCGCTATCCAATGGGAATTGAACAGGAAATTAAGGCCATAGAATCTATGGAACCCACTAAAGTTGTGGGCATTTCCCTAAATTTAAGAAATTTCACTGAAGATAAGTCAAAGGCAGATATTTTTTCAGAATGCGAGAAAAAATATATGCTTCCTGCTGTGGATATTTTTCAGGGTGGAGCGTCAATCTTATTAGATGCAATAACTGAATATATAGAGTATAGGGGACATTGAAAAATGAAGGACATAATGGATTATTTAAAGAAAAATCTCGGCTTGGAAGAAGAGGAAGGGAAGGATGATCAGGAAACAATAATAGTGCCGGAACATTCATTTTATGAAATAGTACTAATGAAGGTTCAAAACATAGATGAATTCGATTATGCCCTTAGCCAAGTATTGGATGAAAAAAATCCCATTATAATGGATATGAGCATTCTTGAAAAAGATTCACCCAACGATTTTAAGTTGGCAGGAGAGAAATTAAAATCATTCCGTGATAATAATGGGGGAGAAGCCATCCTTTTATGTAAAAATGGCAGAAATATTATCATCATCACTCCTGCAGAAATAAAGCTTATCCGAAAGTAAGTATAATAACAAAAACTTGCAACAGTATATATTGTATTATCCGGAATTATTATTGATAAAAATCGTAATTATTATTGGTCAAAATTAATTATTGATAATGAGTATAGGGATATGGGGAGAGATATAAATGGAGATGCCCATAACCAAACCTTCAATGGTTTCGTACGCTGATGAGCTAGATTTTCAGAAATTAATTGGAGATTTAGACAAAGAAGGGAAAAACGGATTCATCAGGGTTACTTCTGGTTCTGAAGAAGGATACATTTTATTTAAGAATGGAAAACAAGTCGCAGCTTCTTACGATGAATATTCTACGTTAGATGCGTTAGAAAAGATATTTTTTGCCGTAGACAATTCTAGAACCTTAATTGAAGTCTTCGATATTGGACCAGCACAAGTTGATTATCTTTTGGATCTAAACAAACCTTACACAATCCAAGAAGACACCAATGTTTTTGATGTAATCGGAGAATTAAAGGAAACTTCCGAAGAGATATCAGAACCTGAATCTGATCCTGATCCTGAGCCTGAACTTGAGTCTGAACCTGAGCCTGAGTCTGAGCCTGAGTCTGAGCCTGAGTCTGAGCCTGAGTCTGAGCCTGAACTTGAGTCTGAATCAGAGCCTGAACCTGAACCCGTGTCTGAAACTGTGTCTGAACCATTATCTGAATCTGAACTTGAGTCTGAATCAGAGCCTGAGGCTGAGCCAGTGTCTGAGCCTGAACCTGAGGTTAAGAAGCCGGAAAGTATCGAATCTGTTCCTGAAGTTGAAGAAAAACCATTAGTCAGTGAAAAACCTTCTAAACAATCAGAATATCTTGAAAATTCACTTAAATCTGAAGAACCTGTTGTTAAAGAAGAAGTAACCGAAACTTCAACTAACTCAGAACCTGTGGAAGGTGTTGGATCTTCAAAATCAAGTGAAACTGAAGAAGTTGAAGAAGAATTACCCGCAGACCGTTCAGAACTTCTTAAAAAATATGGAATTAAAGAAGTACAAGAAGAACAAGTAGAGGGTCTCCTGCAAACTTACAAAGGCGGTATTATTGACGATGAAGATGTGGAAAAGGTAGAACTAGTTCTCATGAACACAATCAAAAAATCAGTACTGGGAGTTCCCAAAATTAGGGGAACTGAAGTCATGGTATTCCTTGACAATTACAAAGACCTATCCGGAACTATTAACATCATCGCAGAGTATGAATCGCAAGGTTTTATTAACAGGATTATGGGACAGTCAAGAACTGCCAACAATCTAACCAGGCAAATAATAAATATAGCGGAAATTGCTATTAAAAAAAGTTTCAGACAATATCCCGAAGTTGTGGAAAAATTTGATATTAATGTTGAATTTAGTTAAAGATAAAAATAGTTAAGAAGAATATATTACTTGTAGGAGGAATTTGATGACAAGAGTGATAACAGTTGCATCAGGAAAAGGAGGAGTTGGAAAAACAACTATCACCGCTAATTTAGGGGTTTCACTGGCTACTTACGGAGAAGAAGTGATTGTTCTTGATGCGGATGTGGCTATGGCTAACTTAGAACTGATACTGGGTATGGAAGGAAAATCTGTTACTCTTCACGATGTTCTTTCAGGAGATGCTGATATTGAAGATGCTATTTATGAAGGACCAGGAGGAGTAAAAGTTGTCCCTGCAGGTATATCGCTGGAAGGTCTTAGGAAGATAAAAATGGACCGTTTGGAGAATGCCCTGGAAATTCTCATTGAAAGAGCGGATATACTGTTAATTGATGCCCCTGCTGGACTGGAAAAAGATGCTTTAGCCGCCATTGCCGCAGCCCAGGAAATGATACTAGTAACCACTCCCGAAGTCCCATCCATCAGTGACGCACTGAAAACTAAAATTATAGCCAACCGTCTCGGTGTTGACATCTTAGGTGTGGTTATCAACAGAGAACAACACGATAAAACATTCCTAACTATAAGTGAGATAGAAACGATCCTTGAAGTGCCAGTAATTGCTGTGGTTCCCAATGACACTGAAGTTAGCCGAGCAGCTGCTTTCGGAGAACCATTAGTTGTGAAAAATCCAAAATCACCAACTAGCAATGCAATCATGCAACTGGGAGCAGATCTCATCGGTGAAGAGTACCAACCAATCGAACCAGACAAAAAAGGCGTCATATCAAAATTGGTTGAAGGTCTGCTGGGGAGGAGATAAAATTTTAATCATCCGCTGCAGGGAGTTATATGTCTAGATTCATTGCTTTAGCATCAGGAAAAGGAGGAGTTGGTAGAACTTCACTTACTTTTAACTTAGGCGTGGCTTTAAGCCTGTTTGGTGAAGAAGTAGTCATGTTGGACATGGATTTAATGATGTCGAACATGGATGTTATAACTGGACTATTGAATCCGGATGTAACATTGCACGATGTTTTAATGAGAGATAAAGCCATCCAAGACTGTGTATATCAAGTAAATCAAGGGGCGCTTGTGATTCCGACAGGAATGCATTTTGAAACCCTTAAAACCATAAATCCAAATTATGTATCTTGGAAGAGGATAATGGAGGAAATTTCATCCTATGGAAATATATTCCTAATGGATCTTCCACCTGGAATAAACTCAAATATATTCGAAGCTCTTCCAGAGGACACTGAAGCTATACTAGTCACTAATTCTACCATGCCTGCAGTTGCTGATGCTTTAAAAATTAGGATACTATTAAATGAACTTAATATAGAAATCCTTGGCTTTATTTTGAACATGTGGTATGATGATACTTTCCTTTTATCTGTTACTGAAATAGAATCAATATTAGAAGTGCCAATGATTTCTGTTATTTCATATGACCGGGAAATGGAGCGTTCCATAGCATTAGGTAGTTCAGTGATGGAATTGAACCCTTCTTCTCCAATAAGTAATGAAATCATGCAACTTGCAGCAGACTTAGTTGGAAAAACGTATAAACCAGTACAACCTGATAAAGAAGGAGTTATTGAGCGTATTAAGAAGTTTGTTGGCATATTACCTGAAAATAAGTGATTTAAAGATTTTCTTGGATAAATTTTAATACATAAACTGAAATTTAACACGCATCAAATCGATTTTAAACAAAATAATTATTTTTTTTTTATCAAGAAACATTTTTTTTTATAATAACAAAATGAATCACACCCCAACCGATCTAACCTGCCTTGGAACATGCAATATTGATTTTATCAGCCAAGTACCTCATTTTGCATATTCTGAGGAAGAAGTGAATGTAGAAAAATTACATATTAGTTTGGGTGGCTCGGCATTTAATTTCGCCTCGAGAATTTCTTCACTTAACGTTAAGACAGGTATTCTAGCTAGGGTGGGAAAAGATTATTTTGGCGAACTTTTTTCAGGCCAACTCAAAGCACTGAACATTGATTGCAGCAGACTCGTGGCCATTGAGGATACTACTGGAATGGCTTACATTACTATTACTACGAGTGCTGAAAAATCGATATACAGTTTTACTGGTGCAAATGCAAGTTTTAAGTTAGAAAAAGGGGACATAGAGTTTATTAAAAACTCAAAAATGTTGCATCTTACTGGAATGTATTGGGAAGTGGCTGAAGAAGCATCAAAACACGCAGAAAAATTATCTTTCAATCCCGGTCCAATAATGTCTTCGTTTGGAGTTGAAAAACTTAAAAACATTCTAAAAAGGACTGAAATACTATTTTTGAATCAGAAAGAGGTTTCTCTTTTAACTGGTATGGAATGGGAAGATGGGAGTTTTACACTGCTTGATTTGGGTATTCCAATGGTTGTGGTGACCAACGGTGCTGAAGGTGCAAAATTATTCACCGAGGAAGGAGTGATCTATTCCCCTGCAAAGAAGGTGAGAGTTGTCGATACCACTGGTGCTGGGGATAACTTCGCTGCTGGTTTTATTAAATCATATATTGAAGGTGAAAGACACAAAGATTGTCTGAAAAATGCCAACAAAATTGCTTCCCTTTGTGTCCAGAAAATGGGGGGATCAGTAACTGGGAAAATAGATTTTTAATCCTCATATAAATTTCAATCTTGAATTATGATTTTTTTTTATGGGATTTAATTGGTTATGCTTTTTTAAATCAACACAATGGATGGCTTTATTATTTTACACTAATTTTAATACCGCATCAGTGGTGTAGAATTTTTTGGACTGATTCTAATCAGCATTAAAATGTCATTAATTCTCATTTTTTTTATAAATTGTAAAAATTAGTGGCATTATCCTGAGATAACATTTTTATTTTTATTTTTTCCCAGCCGGCTAGTTTCATTCGATGAACGGTTTTAGGAACTGATAATGGGTCTGAAGGGGAAGAACTTATATCACTGTCTAACATGAACCGTTCCGGCCCATATTCTTCAACTGTTTTATCTAAAAGTTCAACAGCTTCTTGGGGTGTCATTTTTTCTGGTTGCACAGTGATTCCCAGCATTCCCTCAAAGTCTTCCATTAAATCTATAATTGAGGGATCCACATGATCCACTACCACCATGCTTGTATCAATATTTTCTTTGATTATGGACAGAGTTTCAATGGTAATTTCTCTTTTATTACTACGGGGAGTGTGAACTGACACTTTCATTTCCATTTCTCCTGCCATTAAAAGTTGAGTTTTGAATACTTTTTTTTCAAGTTCAGAAGCATTTTCAAGACCCACTTCCCCCAGAGCAACAACTTCGTCTAGTTCAAGGAATTCTGGTAGATTTTCTAGCACCAATTCATAGTCTGGGCAGATGCTTCGAGGGTGAAGACCTAAAGCTGCTTTAAGAGTCAATCCATTGTTTTTTGCCCTTGAAAAATCATTTTCCAGTATGCGGTAGAAATGGTCCAGGACCACGTCCGAGGTGCTCATCCTCATGGGATCATGGGCAAGAGTAAGGGCAGATTCAATTCCAGCCACTGCCATATGTTCAAAATCTTCGTATGGCCTACAATCAGCATGTATATGGGCGTCTATCATATAAATCGTTTTTTTTTGTTAATATGCATGGTTCAAGAATATCCTACATTTGAGCTTTATGATTAATTACGACATTTTTTATTGCTTAGATGACTTGCATCAATTCTTGAAAAATTGGGAACTAAACTATAAGTCAATTAATTAGTCTGTGAAGTCTTCACTTATTATTGTTGTTCTCTTTTATTATTCCTCATAGTACTCTGACAAACTTCATATTAATGAAGATTTACTCAGATGTTGACATAAATCTACCAATTGTTTTTATTGATACAACCTCGTACAAATTTTTTTGATAAGTTTTGTTAATTAATATTCAATCTGGTTAAATGGATAAATTTCTCATAATAACTATTGAATTTCTAATAAAAGTTTTTCTAACTCTAAATCAAATTGTTTAGCTCTATCAAGAGAAGTTTCTGATTTAGCTACTTGAGCATCATACCCCATCACATATTGAGAATTCAGCCTCTTTTTATGTTCTAAGTCATAGAGTTCGATTATTTTATCTGTTAAATTGTCTAACTCAGTGTATTCATCTTTAGCTTTATCAAATTCTCGTAAAAGATTATCTTTTAACTTATCCCTCACGAGAACTATTAATGCATCGGCAGTTATTCTGTGGGACATTTTTCCACCAACTTTAAAACCAAGCTGATTGAGAACAGCATTTGACATATAATACATTGAATAATAGGAAGATACAATAACCCACATGGGAGAAATTTCTTCGCTAAATAGATATTCAGCTACATTTAAACTTTCATAAGAGTTATCCACAAAACCTTGAATAAGATTGGGGTTAGGGTCCTGTTTTTTTATATGCTCATCTCTCAAATCCTGCCTATAATTTTGCTGAGCAATTTCTATTCGCCTTTCATTTAACATCTTCCAACACCCTATAATAGTTTTCAATACCTATAATAATTACATTTCTTTTCAAAGCCTCAGATACTACGCTAAAATCTTTATTTTTAGCCATAGACAAAAATTCATCAAAATTAAAAGTTACAAGATGGATATCTAAAGGTAACAAATTCATTATTCTTTCAAATTTTTTTGCTCTGTCAGTTTCAGATATTATCATTAAATCTATGTCAGAGGTCTTTGAGTTTGTTCCTTTAGCATAAGAACCAAATATTAATGCTATAAATGGAAACTTTAGAGAGTTTAATTTAATATTTAAAACTTTAAGATTTTTGTTTTGATCTAAAAGATCCTGACAACGCAAATATTCTGCGTGAAAAATTAAAGGATCCACTTTTTTTAAAAGTCTGCATTCATAAGCTCCCCCATATTTCTCCAATGAAACCAATCCGGATTTTTGAAGTTTTTTAACAATTCTATGAACATTTGAATAGTTCATGTTTAAATCATTGGATAATTGTCTGATGCTTGTTTTCTTGCCTCCATCATCTAATAATGCCATTATAATCTTTATTGTATTGTTTTTCATTGGATCACTTAATAAATTCAACAATTATTGCACTTTTAAAATATAATTATTGCAAATTTACAATAATAGTATTGCATTTTTACAATAGAACTATTGCAAATTTACAATATATCATTTCATTTTACTATATAAAAACATAATGTTGAGAAATGCTTCCTGAAAAATTAATTTTAGAAGCTGAAGAAGAACAGGATAAAGGCATTAAAACCTATCAAAAAAAAAGATTAAAGGCAGGGTTAAAGGTTGCACTGACCATACGAAAGAAGTGGGTTATAGTTCATTCAGCATCAAATCATATTTAAGTATTATCAAAGCTTTTTACCACCATTTTGATATAATAACACCTCGAATGAGAGGCATTTAGGGAAATAAAGTAAAAGATCTTAATTTAAGCCACGACCAACTCCCTACAAAAAAGATATTAAACGACTTTTAGATGTATCCGATATTCGAGATCAAGCAATAATTCTATTACACCTATTAAGTGGCATGGGATCAAGTTAAGTAAGATATCTGACTTGGAGAAATTTCTTAGAAGCCTATGAAAACTATTACAAGCCACCACTCAAACAAGAACTAAACATTCCACACAGATTATATAAATTGACAAAGAGTGATGAAAAAGAAAGAAAAAACACAGGTAATATTGGCACCTGGAAGATCTCTAGAGTCAAAACAGGCACAAATTTTATCACATTCAACACTCCGAAAAGTAGCAGATCCCTCCTCATAATATATAAAATACCACCAAGACAACAATAAACCAATAAGTTGGAAACACCCTATTTCCACAGGAAAATTAAACACTGCTGATGCATTGTACTTTTTCAACGTTTAAACGGAAAAACAGGATTTAAACATCGCTCAAATTATGGAACAATACATAATAAGGGCAGATACTATATATCCGGTCATGTTTTAAGAAAAACCTTCACCACTCTCCTATATGGGGCTGGATGGGATAAACTCAGAGTAAACTGGCTTTTTAGGCCTCGGAATTGATGACGTCTTCTCAGCTTATTTTAAAATCTGACCAGATATCCTTTTGGAGGACTATAGAAAATCAGTAGGCGAATTATCAATAAAAGAAAACTTCGAATACTGTGAAATAACCGAAAAAGATTACAAAATGGCAATAGAACGAATTGAAGAACTAGAAAAAACACAAAGACGATTATGTACCAGCACAAAAGTTAATGGACGAATTATTAACTTACAAAAATGTATTAGAAGAACTTAAAAAAAGAAAATGAACAATATCATCAGAAACTTTTAGGGAATTTGAATGTTCATTTAACATCTTTTGCTCAGCTTCAGAAAGTTCTGAAGTGTTAAGCGAACTTGTGCATCCAGAAACCATCACTCTTACACACAAAATAGTTATAATTATTGAATATTGCTATTTTCCTACTTTCCAGATAGATCCCCTAAAAAGAATGATATAACACAACTCAATAGATAAATTTAATCCATCTATCAATTCTGATATTTGCATATAGTTCAAAGTAGTCTAAATTTAATTAGCACTTTGACCTAAATAGTATTATACTGGGATTTAGCTTTGAATATTATATTATGGAGGTGTCGAATTTGGATGTGGAAGAAATGGCCAAAAAGGCCACCATGAAGGATTTAAAAGAAATCGCGAAAAAACATGATATTAAACTTGGACGCTGCCCAACTAAGCTTAAAATTGCGGAAATGATTCCCAAAGATGAATTAGAAGCACTGGTCAAAAAATAGTTTAGGAAAGTTAAAAATAGTAGAAAAAAGATAATAGTGATTTGAAGTCGTTATATAGCTTCAAATTCACTAAATTTTATTTTTTTGTTTATCAAGCCATTTATTGTCTTCGGAATTTTGCTAACTGGTAATCTTACTTGTTTTTGACTATCCCTTTCTCTGATAGTAACTGTCTTATCTTCTAGTGTTTGATGGTCTACCGTAACTGCGAAAGGTGTTCCAATCTCATCAGAACGAGCATATCGCCGTCCAATGGTTCCAGAAGTATCCAGCTCTGCAATCATACCTTCAGCACGCAGATCATCTCTAATGTGCTCTGATACCAAGACAAGTTCATCTTTATTAACCAAAGGGAAGACATTCACGGCTATAGGAGCAATATCGGCCGGTAAATGTAGAATATTTTTATCATCGTCTTGTTGGAAGCAGTGAAGCAGGACGGAATAAGTGATACGGTCAATCCCATAGGAAGGCTCGATTACATGGGGATATATCTTTTCACCCCTAACTGTTTCTTGGGACTCTTCAAAGGATAGTAAATCAGGTGTTAACTGGTAGTTTTCACCTTCTATTTCCATATTGTAAATATTTTCTTTGTTAAACGCATTTTTAATGGATTCAGGGTCTGTTTTTTTAAGAACAGCACTGATTTTAGGTGCATTACCCTTGAATAGGGGTCCGAATTTCTTCATATCTGGCTTCACAACCAGTTTTTTAATGGTTGTGGCTTGATCGTATTCCATAAAAACACGCAGATCTTCCTTACTATACTCACTGTGGGATTTAAGATCAAAATCTGCACGGTCAGCTATTCCAATTACTTCAATCCAGCCATATCGGTCTGTGTGAATCTCCACATCCCAACAATCGATGGCATAATGTGCCATCTCTGTTTTGAGGTGTTGACGGAACCTTATAACCTCAAACGGTATTCCCAGTTCTTTTATGAATTTATTGGCTAGACATAATTGGTGGGTTAAGATTTCGCTAGAAACAATTCCTTTTCTAACTGCTTCCTGGGCTGTGACTTTGATTGGTTCACCATCTTTTTCCTGAATATCTGCAGGGTAAAGGGTGAGAACTTGACTTTCAATTTCCCTAAAACGAGGATGACCTTTATTTTTCGGGTCAACGAAGATCTCTGCTTCAGCTTGAGTGAACTCTCTAAGCCGGATAACACCCTGACGTGGTGAGATCTCATTTCTGTAGGCTTTACCCAACTGTACAATACCAAATGGGAGTTTCCCACGGTTAAATCTTAACAATCTTTTGAAGGTTATGAAGATGCCCTGGGCGGTTTCTGGCCTCATGTAACCGCTTTTTTTACCTTTTGCCCCTATTAGAGTCTGGAACATTAAGTTATAGCTCCATACATGAGTTAGGTGCCCTTCACATCGGGGGCATCGGATTTGCTCTTTGGATAAAATCTCAGTCAGTTCCTGGTTTTCCAATCCTTCTACATCTTCTCCAGTAACATCTTTAATGACGTGATCTGCACGGAAAACTTCCAAACATTCTTTACATTCAGTCATGGGATCATTGAAGTGATCAACATGCCCTGAGGCTTTCAGTGCTTCTTCAGGCATGATAGTGGGTGATTCGATTTCATAGTAACCTTCACCAACTAGGTAGTAATCACGCCATTTATTCATTATTTTATTTTTTAAAATAGCACCTAAAGGGCCGTAATCGAAGAATCCGGCAACTCCAGAGTAAATTTCAAATGATGACCATAAAAATCCTCTTTTCTTGGCAATATTCATTACATCCTCATTTTTCATTATAACCCTCTCAATTATCAAACACCATCACGTATCTAATTAAATCAAAATTTTCCGAACCTTATTCACGAAATTTAGATCAATTTTGTCTGTTTCCTGTCCAAAATCTCGTAATCTTGTTTAATTTTACTGGTCACTGGTTTATCCTGACCCATATATTTACTATCCCTTTCAGGGTGACCATAAGGCCGTTGGGATGGGCTGGTCATGGTTTCAAAGACAATTTGGCACACTCTCTGGCCAGTGTAGAGTGCCACCGGCATTTTGCCTATGTTGGAGATTTCCAGGGTGATCTTTCCCTGAAATCCTGGGTCAATATATCCGGCAGTAACGTGCATGGTTATTCCCAAGCGCCCCATTGATGAACGCCCTTCAACTCTTGCAACTAGGTGGTCAGGGAGTTTAACAGCTTCATAAGTAGTGGCCAATGCAAATTCTCCAGGATGTATAATGAATGGTTCGCCCTGTTCCAAGTGGAATGATTCCATGTATGATTCCAAGTCTGATTTATCCAGTGGATCGATGCAGGGTTTTCGAATTATGCGAAAACCTTTAAATTCACTCCCAATTCTGAGGTCAACTGATGATGGCTGGATCTGTCTTTCAGGGTCTTCTAATGGTTCAATAGAAATTTTTCCTTCGTCCAAATATTTTCTGATGTCCTGGTCACTTAAAATAGCCATTTTTTTCCCTCTTTAATTTCATTTTTTGATATTTTATATATTTTAGTCTTTAATGATTATTTGAAATATCACTTATTACGTGCAAATTTATCGTACTGTTAACTAATCTAGATTTAGTTTATTCTATCTCTTATTCTGCGAAACATCCCTTTTAATGTATGTGCTTCTCTTCCGGATATGAAAGCCCGTCCAAGAACTCTTTTGAATACAATTGAGGCATTTTTTTGTTTATGGGGGGGATAATCCAGTTTATCCAGCACCTCATCTGTGTAATCAATTAGTCTATTTTTCTCATCTAACGATGCCTCATCTAAATCTTCTACAGGATACTTTTTTTGGGTTTTAAATAATTCATAGAAAATAATTGCCGCCGCATGTGTTATGTTAAGTATAGGGTAAGATTCATGGGTTGGAATGGAAACAACCAAATCACAAAGTTCTAACTCCTGATTAGTAAGCCCATCTCCTTCCCTTCCAAAAACAAGGGCAATATCTCCCTGGATGTTCAAGGATTGCGCTAGGTTTTCCGGTGTGATTGAGATTCGGGGAAGGTTGTAACTCCCTCCTGCAGTGCCAGTGGTTCCCACTACAAAATCAATACTTACTTTTTTTAGAAACTCAGTTAACGAATTGTATTCCTGACGGTTGTATATGATTTCACGGGCATGCATGGATTGGTAGTAGGCTTCATGTTCCAGTTGGCAGGGATTAATGAGGACTAAATGATTCAAACCAAAGTTTTTCATGGTCCTGGCAAGAAAACCAATATTACCCGGAGTTTTAGGTTCCACAAAAACTACGTAAATCATATTATCCCTCGATGAACCTTGTTTTTTTTAAAAATATTAGAGAATAAAAAGTTTTTTTTATTTATAAGCCTTCTCCAGGAGGGTGAGTATGTTCATAACTTCCAGATGGAGGCCTTCTGCTTCTAGACAGGCACGGATGTTGTTTTCACAGAAGGGGCAAATAGTAATCACTGCATCCACATCCAGTTTTTCCACCATTTTTGCTTTCTCACGGCCTAAGGCTTCCGCAATTTCTGGTTTACCAGATCTCACACCACCCCCAGCACCGCAACATTGGTCAGGGATTTCCATTTCCACAAATTCGAGTCCTTTGATTTTTTCCAGAATTTTACGTGGTTCTTCACGAATTCCCTGACCTCTAATAAGATGACAGGGGTCATGGTAGGTTACTCTCATGGGCACTGGCTTCATATCTTTGGTATTAAGTTTATCCTGCAAATATTCACTTATATCCATGACATTCAAATGTACCCCATACTCAGGATAATCCTTTTTAAGGGTGGCTCCACAACCTGCACAGACTGTTACGATGGTATCATAACCTTCCAATGCTTTAGCATTTTTTTCAGTTAGTTTTTTCAGCACATCAGTCTGCCCAGTACGGATCATGGGAGAACCACAACAAACCTGCCCTGCAGGCACTTCCACGTCCACTTGATGTTTATTCAAAATATTTAAAAGGGACATTCCTATTTCTGGCAATCGGTAATCAACTAAACATCCAGTAAAGAATGCTACTTTCTCTCTTTTCTCTTCCTTGCCTTGATCAACCTCATCTAATTTCAGGGAGTCCTGCTTTCGGATGGTAGTTTCCATGAAACCTGCCCTCATAGGGCCTTCTTTCATGGGTTCCACAGATCTGCCAGTCTTTTCAATAAGTTCTTTAACTGAACGATGGGCGGGTAGGGGCCCAATACCTTCCTGGCAAGCAATTTCCCTTAATTTTTCAATAGCCCCACCGAAAGTGTTTATCTCTTTGGGACAGACCTCCACACATTTGGAGCAGGAGGTACAGCAATAGAGTCCTTCTTCAACTCCTTCCTCAGCCCGATCAGAACAATCCCGAGGGTCCATTGCAAATTTTGATAGATCACGCATGAAGTATGGTCCGGCGAATTCATCATTTACCTTTAAAACTGGACAAGCTGAAAGGCAGGAGTAACAGTCAATGCAACTCCTTAATTTTTTGGTATTTTCCAGTTCAACAGGGTTGATGATGGGTGGGCATTCACTAATTCCACATTCATCGTTAAGAAAAAGACCCATATCCTTGATTTTACCATCAATTTCGCTACGATCCACAACTAAATCTTTAATAACTGGAAAATCCAGGGGTTCTATTTTATCCCCATCATTTATTTCTTTTTTACAAGCTAAAACCATCTCTCCATTGACTTTCACTGCACATGATCCACATTGGCCTGCCCGGCAAGAGCTACGATAAGCTATCTCCGCCTGATGATGTTGATTTATATAGTTTAATGCATCTAAAACCTTCATTTTTTCTTTTTTATCCACACTATATGTTTCAAGGTGGGGGGCCTTGTCCTGTGGAGGTTCATACCTTAAAACTTGTATATTTATCATTTCAATCTCCAAATAGTTTAAATCTTTATCTTTCATCAAATTATGAATTCTAACTAGTTTTACTCTAAATGAATTTCAATTTTATTTTGGATTCTTACTACTAGTAAAATAAGATATATATTATATGAGTATAGGCTTACATCCTATAAAATATTATATAAAAAAAACCATATTCTACAATTCATCTTCAATGGAAAATCAATTACATTACAATTAATCCAAATCTTTAACTAGAAACCAGTAAATTGAGAGTTCTTCTTCATATTTTTTATAATTCGGATATTCCTCGGACACTAAACTCCAGTACTGTTTATCATGTTTTCTTACTTTCAGATGACATACTTCATGGTGGATTACGTATTTAATTAAACCTTTTGGAAGATATTTAAGACGTGTGTTAATACTAATATTTCCCAATGAACTGCAACTCCCCCAACGAGTCTTCATTCTTCTCAATGTAACTCTATTAACTTTCAAACCCATTTTGCGAGATATTCTATCAACATAATCTCGAACTATTTCCTGAAATGAATCATTACTCCTACTATGATCCAGTTTCCTAGTTTCAGATTCAATTTTTAACCTATTAATCCGAGAAAATTTTTGATAAATCCATTTTTCATGTTTTTTAATTAAAATATTATAATCTTTAACGCCGTGAGGCATAATTATGTTAAGCGTCTCGTTTTTAATCTCTAAACGAGCATATTTCACTTTCCTATGGAAAATATTATAGTTAACTTCAATATCTTGGATTTTAATTTTCATCAGAGTTAATTATAATACAACCTTCAAATAACCTTTTATTTGGTACATTATCATTTTAAATCCAACTGAATATTATAGTGGGGATAATATATGAAAGAAACTCCATTTGCAATAGTATTACTATCATTATTCCTATTCATGGGTGTTTTGTCTGGACTGGTTTTACTCGAACAAAATCAAACATCCATTATTGAAGGCACAGAACCTATTTTAAACCAATCTCAAAGTGATACCAATCATACTGGGAAGAATTTAACAAGCAAAAATGACACCAGTAATCAGACCACACTGAACCAAACCAATTTAACCGGAAACAATACCAACAATACCCTAACTCTTAAAACAATTTTTGGTCTTGAAACACCCATGCGTGACGGTGTGAAACTTGTTTCTGACCTTTGGCTACCACAACAAAAAGGGAAGTATCCAGTAATAATCATCCGCACACCCTATGGGAGGAGTGCAGCCAACATGAATTATACCGACATGGGAGAGTATTTTGCTGGACAGGGATACGTGTTTATGGTACAAGATGTTCGTGGTAAAGGAGACTCACAGGGAAATTTCAACTTCCTATTCCAAGAAGGACCAGATGGCTATGATACTATTGAATGGGCTGCAAAACAATCCTGGTCAAATGGAAAGATAGGTATGATGGGATCATCATATATGGGCACTGCCCAATGGCTGGTAGCCAGAGAAAAACCACCACACCTGGTATGCATAGCTCCCACTTCAGCTTATGGAAGATATATGCAGGAAATTCCATCCATAGGGGGAGTTTTCCACATGGGATGGGCCCTCCCATGGACACTCCAAAACAACGGCCGCAATCCAGATTTAAACACACACAAAATTAATCTAACCACTGCATTTGATCACAGACCACTTATCAATGCTGACAAAGAAATTGGAATGAATCTGCCTTTCTACCGCCAATTCCTCAATCACCCCACCATGGATGAATATTGGAAGCAAATACAATTCACAGATAATGATTTTAACCAGATCAACATACCCACCATAACTACCAGTGGTTGGTTCGATTCAAACCAACCCGGAGCTCTGTTCTACTGGAATGGAAATAACAAGAATCTTTCCAGGGATCATGACCACCACCTCATTATTGGGCCCTGGACCAACAATGGAACCTTCCAAACTTCCTCACAGCTTTCTGAAGTTGGTGATCTGCTGGTTCCAGGAGCCCAGGTAGATGTCTATGGTTATCATCTTGCATTTTTCGATGTTTACCTAAAAAACTCAAGTTCAAATAAATCGAAAGTACCTGAAGTGAACATCTACCTCACTGGTTTGAATCAATGGATAAACCTCACCAATTATCCTCCTAAAGATGTGAATGTAACTCCCTTATACCTTACAAGCAGGGGCCAGGCTAACACTCTTAATGGTAATGGATTGTTAGAGTGGGAAGTTCCTCAAAAAAATTCCAATTTAAATTCATCATCTTCAGACAACTACACCTACAATCCAGCTAACCCCAGGCCAGTGCCAGTGGGAAGCTTTGCTGTTAACTGTGCTCCGACTGAAAATCGTTCGGACGTCCTGGTTTACACAACACCTCCTCTTGAAGAATCAGTAACAATTTTAGGGTCAGTAACTGCAGAAATATTCGCTGCTACTGACTCTAAAGATACAGATTTCATGATCAGAGTTTTGGATGTATACCCAGATGGTACTGCTATCAATTTAGGCCCTGAAGAATGTGGTGGTGCAATAAGGGCCAGATTCAGGCAAGGATTTGACAAAGAAGTTCTACTTGAACCTGGAAAAATTGAAAAATACCGCATCCAGCTATTTGACATGGGACATGTTTTCCTACCAGGACACAGCATCCGCCTGGAAATTTATTCCAGTGCCTATCCCCTGTTACATCCTAACCCCAACACTGGCAACCCCATTGCCACTGATACAAAACAAAAAAAGGCACATCAAACTATCTATCATGACAAAAAACATCCATCTGCAGTTTATTTGCCAGTCATACCAAAAAATAGTTCAACATATAATCAAATATTTGTTTAAACCAGGAAATTCACGATGAATATGATTAAGGAACAGATCCATCCATGGTTACACATGAAATCTCATAAAGGCTAAACCTAAAATAATAGTGCAGATATAATTACTGTTCTGTTGATATTGCTTATGAGAATAATCTACAAGTACTTGTTGTTTAGCTATTCTCTTAAAAAAAAAGTTTAAATAAAGCTCTCAAAATCGAGATCACCATAAAAATTTTTACCAGTTTTTCTACCAGATATTAGGAAGATAAAATATGAATATCAAAGAAATCTTAACCGGACAAGAACATGATAAATTGTTCTTACTAGGTAATGAAGCCGCAGTCCGCGGAGCCCTGGAATCAGGAGTAGCAGTAGCAACCACTTATCCTGGAACACCCTCATCAGAGATAGGTAATGTGTTATCAGTGCTTGCTAAGGATGCAGGGATCTATTTTGAATTTTCAATTAATGAAAAGGTAGCTCTTGAAGTTGCAGCTGCAGCTTCAGCTTCAGGACTCAGATCTTTCACTTTCATGAAACATGTCGGTGTTAATGTGGCTTCAGATTCCCTTATGAGTGTTGCCTACACCAGTGTTCAGGGAGGGATGGTAATTCTCACTGCAGATGACCCGTCCATGTTCTCTTCCCAGAATGAACAGGACAATCGTTATTACGCAAGATTGGCAAACATTCCCCTCCTGGAAGCTTCCAACCCTCAGGAAGTGAAGGATCTCATGAAATATGCCTACGAATTATCAGAAGAATTCAAATTACCAGTAATTCTGCGTACTACTACTCGAGTGTCTCATATGAGAGGGGTGGTTGAACTTGGTCAACTGATGGGAGCTAAAAGCAAAGGCCATTTCGATAAAGATCCCAACCGTTTTGTCCCGGTCCCAGCCACAGCCAGAATAATGCACAAAAATCTTGTTAAAAAAATGGATAAAATCGGAGTACTTTCCAATAATTCTTCATTGAATCCAATCTACAATAAAAGGGGTAATATTGGGATTGTCACCAGTGGCAGTGCCTATAATTATGTTATGGATGTAGTGGAAGAAAATGATCTGCCGGTTAATGTGCTTAAAATAACATTTTCTTATCCCTTCCCTGAAAAAAGAGTTTATGAATTTTTAGAAAACGTAGAAAGGGTTTTGGTGGTGGAAGAAGTAGACCCAATAATGGAAAAAGAGATAATGGCGGTGGTGGGTAAACATCAGCTTAACAAAATAATTCATGGGAAATTAGACGGTACTTTACCAATGATTTACGAGTACAATCCAGATATTATTTTACAGGGATTGGGAAAGATGATGGGAGTGGAAATGGCAGCTAAAAAAACAGTTAAAACTTCGCTTGAACTTCCAAAAAGGCCTCCAACCCTCTGCCCAGGATGTCCTCATAGGGCAGCGTATTTTGAGGTTAAAAAAGCTGCAGAAAATCTTAATATGAATGATTTGATATTCCCCACTGATATTGGATGTTACACATTAGGCATTGAAGCTCCCTACGAAGTAGCAGATTACCTTCTGTCCATGGGCTCATCAATTGGAACCAGTTGTGGGTTTTCCAAGGCCACTCTTCAAACTGTAGTAAGTTTCATCGGTGATTCCACCTTTTTCCACGCCGGAATACCTCCACTAATCAATGCGGTTCACAACAAAAACAAATTCGTCCTGGTAATCCTTGACAACCGTACCACGGCAATGACTGGTGGACAACCTCACCCAGGACTACCAGTGGATGGTATGGGATTAGAAGCACCAGAACTATCCATACCCGACATTGTAAGGGCTTGTGGAGTGGAATTTGTGGAAATAATCAACCCACTAAATGTGGCCAAATCCCGAGAAATCTTTGAACAAGCACTCCAGTTTGATAAATTGGCAGTAGTCATATCCCAATACCCCTGCATGTTAATTAAAACCGTCGAAAAGAAAGGGAAAAACATTTTCCTCCAAGTTCAGGATGATATATGTACCAATTGCAATACCTGCACAACGGAACTAAGCTGCCCTGCCATCTACACAAGTGATAATGGTAAAACCAGAATTGATGAATTAATGTGTAGAAAATGTAGTGTGTGTGTTCAGATATGTCCAGAAAAGGCTATCAGGGCTAAAAGAATAAATAAATCAGGAGAGGGGGAGTAATAATGCATCCTTACCATATTTACATTTCCGGGGTGGGTGGTCAGGGAATTATCAAAACATCAGTTATCATGGGTGAAGCTGCCATGAAAAAAGGTTTACCAGTGGTTGTTGGCGAAATCCATGGCATGTCCCAGAGGGGGGGTGTGGTATCCACCCAGATGAAAATAGGAGTATCCCACAGCCCACTTATCGAAGAAGGCAATGCAGACCTTATCCTGGCATTTGAACCATTAGAAGCTGTGAGAAGTCTTAAAATGATAAATAAGGATAGTTATGTGGTTATGAATACTGCGCCTATTTATCCTTTTAACCTCAGCCAAAGTGAAAATTCATATCCTGATTTATCCACAATCCTGAGTGAGCTGCGATCTCATGCCAAAAAAGTTATGGCCATGGATGCCGATGAGATGGCCCAGAAAGCAGGTCACATACTTTCAATGAACATGGTCATGTTGGGTGGTGCAGCTGCAGTACCTGGATTCCCACTGGATAAAAAGAGTATAATAAAATCCATGCATGATAATCTCCCTGAAAGAAGCATTCCTATAAATTTGAAGGCATTTGAGGAAGGATTTAAGTTCTGCATGTCAAAACTATGACCTATCTCATTGTAAGTGTTAAAAAAAGTGTAATAAAGGAAGAAAAATATTTACCAGTTGTAAACATCTTCAGAAGGTATCATGGTAGCTCCTCTTTTTAGGAGGGCTTCAACTCCGGCATCAATATCTTCTGGATGTAATAATACAATTGCCCTTTCTTCTTTTTCGTCCACAAAGGCGTAAAGATAATCCAAGTTAATATCTGAATCATCAAGTATCCCCAGGATGGTGCTTAATCCTCCTGGCTGGTCAGACATCTCAACAGCAATTACGTAGCCTGCTTTCACCACAAAATTATTCTTCTCGAGGATCTCTCTTGCTTCATCTGGTTTAGGTACAATTAAACGTAAAATGCCAAAATCAGAGGTATCTGCAATGGAAAGTGCTCTAATGTTAAATCCAGCATCAGCCAGCACATCCAGAGCATTTCTCATTCTACCTTTCTTATTTTCCAGAAAAATTGATAACTGTTTTATTTTCATAATTATTCCCCTTTCATAATTCTCGTTTATCAATAACTCTAACAGCTTTACCTTCACTACGCGGTAGTGTTTTTGGTTCAACCAAGGTAACATTAACTCTTAAGCCGATTTCATCATAAATGAACTGTTCTATTTTCTTTTTAATCCCTACTAACTCTTTTACTTCATCAGAGAAAAGCTGGGGTGATGTTTCCACCTGAACTTCTAGTTCATCCAAGTGTTGAGGTCTGGTGGCAATGATCTGGTAATGGGGTTCAATACCATCCATCTTAAGCAGTGCTTTCTCGATTTGGGAGGGGAAAACCGCAACTCCACGAATCTTGAGCATGTCATCGGTCCTTCCAGTTATACGTTCCATTTTTATAAGGGTCCTGCCACAAGGACATGTTCCCCTTCTCAACTTGGTTATGTCCTTAGTTCTAAAACGAATAATTGGCATTCCATGACGGGTTAAGGTGGTTAAAACAAGTTCTCCCTTTTCTTCGTCTTTGAGAACTTCCATAGTTTCTGAATCAATAATCTCAGGATAAAAATGATCCTCCATCACATGCAAACCATCTTGTTCAGGACATTCCAGAGCTATTCCCGGGCCCATAATTTCAGTCAGGCCGTAAATATTATATGCGGGGGAATTAAACCGGTTTTGAAGTTTTTGTCGCATTTGTTCAGTCCACATTTCAGCTCCGAAACCAATGGAGTTAAGATTAAGATCACTACTTTCTACACCTTCTTCTTCAGCTACTTCAGCCAGATATAGTCCGTAGGAGGGGGTGACTATTAGGATGGTCGTTCCAAAGTCTTTCATTATTTCGATTTGCCTGCGAGTCTGTCCAGTTGAAATAGGGATCACTGTGGCACCTATATGTTGGGCACCATAATGCACTCCGAAACCTCCAGTGAAAAGACCGTAACCATGAGTGTTCTGGATGATATCATCTTCTGTAACTCCGAACATTGTTAAACCCCGGGCCATAACCTCACTCCAAATTTTAATATCTTCTTTTGTATATCCCGATACTGTAGGTTTACCAGTGGTTCCAGAGGAGGTGTGAACTTCCACTATCTCCCGACGGGGAACTGCAAACATTCCAAAGGGATAGGCACGACGAAGATCATCTTTGGTGGTGAAAGGTAGTTTTTGAATATCATCCAAGGTTTTAATATCTTCTGGTTTGATACCAGCTTCATCAAAACGTTTCTTGTAATAGGGCACAGTTTCATAGGCCCTTTTTACTACATCTTGCAATCTTTTCAACTGCAGTTTTTTTAATTCATCATGGGCCATACATTCAATCTCATCATTCCAGATCATATTCAATCTCCTTGCAATCAATTTGCCTCATACTCAAATAGGATTTTCAGTCACTTTAAAACTGTTTATAACCTTATCCATCTCAGCACTATACTCCACGAGAGGGCGGTCAAAGATGAAAATTATGAAATAAAGTATATTGTTTTTTTGTAAGGCAATACCCCTGGCAGCATAGACTTTATCACTTGGTTTGTAGTTGGCCATAAACTCATAAGCAGTCTGATTGTCCACAGTTATAGTGCCTTCATAGTAGATTATACCATTTTTCAAAATATTTGATCTCCAGGCAGCAACTCGATTTGTAAAATTACGAGTTCCCAATTCTTCCCTGAAGATAGATACACTGTTATTATCATCTTTTGATACAGTAACTAAAAGGGCGGATTTGCTTTTAGTGTCATCACCTTTACCAGTAACATTCCAACCTTTAGGATAATCCAATGATATGATTCCATCCGAAAAATGGTTTTTCGGTGATTTTACCGGGTTAGTTATGTTGTTTGTTTGGTTTTGACCAGTAATATCACTAACAGGCCACATTACAACAGTAACAACTATGATAATTAGGATAATAAGACTAATAATTAGTAATATAGGGTTTTTCCTCAAAATTTGGCTAAGATCAGTTTTAAAAATATCAGATCGGGACTTTTTTGTCTCTTTTTCTGATTTTCCAAGTTTTGCAGGTCCATCCTTTTTCTCTTTGCTTGTTGATTTAAGGGAAGAAACTTTGCTGGTAATACTGGCTCCTTTCTTTTTAAGATCAAGGGAGTCTAACTTATCCCGAATTTTGGTTTCCGATTTTGAAAATTTCCGGCTACTTTTTCTTTTTTGGTCACCAGTTTCGGGTTTCCTGAGTTTAGGGGGGCGATCTTCACTCAAAATTTCACTACCAATTTGTTTAAGTATTTCATTTACTCATTTATTCTAAAGGTAATTTAACCCTATCTAAAACTCTCACAGACTAAAAGATCTGAAGGGGTTTGATCCCAAAGATTATTTAAATCTGGTTGATGACCAACTGGATCAATAGGGTGATACTTCTTTTAATTTGAATAATAAACAATTCAATTAGATATATATACTCTTCTTACATTCATTAATCATTGGATGTCATGATATAATTTATTGGAACAGGATTGGTTGTGATTATGTGGATTTAATGATACTGAGTATTGTTGTTTTGGTCTTTCTCTTGATAAATGGTTATGTGGGTTATGTTGCATGGCGCAGAACAAAAAGTGCCGATGATTATATGGTGGCAGGGAGACAAACCCACCCTTTCATCATGGCCTTAAGTTATGGGGCCACCTTTATTAGCACTGCGGCCATTGTTGGTTTTGGAGGCGTAGCTGCCAATTATGGAATGGGAATCTTGTGGCTGGTCTTTTTAAACATTCTCATAGGAATTTTCATAGCTTTCGTGTTTTTCGGAAAACGTACTCGTAAAATGGGCCACAACATGGGGGCCCTTACTTTTCCTGAATTTTTATCCAAACGTTTTGATAGCAAATTCATCCAATACTTCTCAGGCGCAGTTATTTTTATTGGAATGCCCCTTTATGCTTCGGTTGTATTGGTAGGAATGGCCCGATTTGTGGAAACAACTCTTCATATTCATTATTATGTTGCTTTGATTGTTATGGCGATTTTTGTAGCTGCTTATGTAATATTCGGTGGAATCCGAGGAGTAATGTATACCGACGCCTTGCAAGGCAGTATAATGTTTTTTGGAATGATAATCCTTCTGGCAACAATATACTGGATGCTGGGTGGTGTGGTTGATGCCAACCAAGCTCTCACCAATCTGGTGAACGTGGTGCCTGCCAAAGCCACTGCAGAGGCTACAGCTACTGGATTCACTGGATGGACAGCCATGCCCTCATTGGGAAGTCCTTTCTGGTGGACGTTAGTCTCTAGCCTAATTTTGGGAGTGGGTATTGGAGTAATATCCCAACCACAACTGGTAGTACGATTCATGACTGTTAAATCAAATCGTGAATTAAACCGAGCAGTTTTGATTGGAGGTTTGTTCATTTTCGTAATCACTTTCGGAGCTTACGTGGTTGGTGCTCTTTCAAACGTCTACTTTATCCAGACTACCGGTCAAACTGCAGTTCAAGCTGCAGGAGGTAACCTGGACAAGGTCATTCCAGTATTTATCACTGCGGCAATGCCTTTATGGTTTACATACCTTTTCATGGTGGCCCTTTTATCTGCAGCAATGTCCACCCTGTCAGCACAGTTCCATGTGCAGGGGACTGCCTTTGGACGGGATATATACGAAACTTTAGTCCAAAAAACTGGAGGATCCTCAGTGAGGGTGGCCAGGATCGGAATTCTGATTGCAGTATTGATTGCGGTGATCTTAGGATTTGTACTGCCATCCAGCATTGTTGCCCTGGGAACTTCTCTCTGGTTCGGTATCACTGCCGCAGCCTTCCTAGGAATTTACGTGGCTGCAATATACTGGAAACGTGCCACAAAGGAGGGAGCAATTGCAGGCTTAGTATCTGGGGCTTTGGTTAGTTTGATATGGTTACTGTTTGGGTTTAAAAAAACAGCAGAACCATTAGGCATTTCTCAAGCTTTAATCGGGCAATCTACAATTATCACATCAGCACCATGGCCCACCGTGGATCCCATGATTATAGCCCTGCCAATAGCAATCATTGCCACCATCCTGGTCACTTTCCTAACAAAACCTCCTGAAAAAGAGTTCTTGGATAAATGTTTCCAGGGAGTAGGCTCATCTAAAAGTAAATAATTCGAAAAATGATTTAGATGGGTTTTGATGATACTCCGAGATTATCATTATAAAAAGAACAAGGCAGATAACTGGATGGAAGTTTTCCAGAATCCACATCCAGTCCAAATTCGAAGTTTCAAGACTGGAACTGTTACAATTAACAGATGGGGCACTCTAAATCCAGAACATCCTCAGGCAAAAAATCTCCAAGAAGAAGAATTGGAAGTTCCCATCCTGGCCCATTGGGTTCATCATGAAGAAAAGGGTGATTTTCTCATAGACACAGGACTCGATGCTTCTTACTCCCAAGATCCCAAGGGCAGAATGGAAGGAACAGCCGTGGATGAATTCCAGCAGAATAAAGGCGAAAATATCTCTCAATTTGTCAAAAAAAATCACATCGATCTGAAAAAGGTTTTTTTAAGCCATTTACACGCTGACCATGCTGCTGGTGTTAGGGAACTTCCCAAAAACATACCCTATGTAATTCCAAAGGGAGAATATGCCGAATATCATCCTGAAATTCATGGCAATTTCCTGGAGGGACTGGAAGAATTATATGAGATTGACTTTCTAAAATCCAATCGAATGCCTCCATTGGGTCTCAGTGCAGATCTGTTGGGGGATGGATCATTATGGGCCATCCATACACCTGGACACACTCCCTGGCATGTTTCTTTCCTTGTAAATTCCATGGAAGGCCATATTCTACTAGCCATGGACGCAGTATTTGTCAATGAAAACCTGAAACTTGGTATCGCACCCAGTGATTACACATGGGATGTGGAAAAGGCACAGGAAACATTGGATAAAATTATTGAGTTTTTGAGGATTTATCCTCAGCTTAAGGTAAGCCCTGGTCATGAGTTCTTAAAATAGTTATAAAACCAAAATCTGGTCTGATTTAATAAAAAATTCTAGAAAAATTCATCTAATTATTGTAACGTTTTTATATAAACTACAACAACTGATAACACTTTAATTTGCCAGTATGATGTCGATAGCCGAACTAATCAGTTGAAACATTGGAATTATGATATTTTTCCAAGAACAAAACAATAATCACTTTTTTTAGCTTTACAGATATTCATAGCTGAACTCCCACCAGGTAGATGTAAACTTGGCAAACACACCAGAAAAGGTGACATTTACTTTTACAAATACTCATTAATATTTCATTTTTCTTTTTAAGCTATTAGAGTTATTCCATTTTTTAAATTGTTAAAAACTTATCTTTTCATGATTTAACAAGCGATATAATAGAACTTTAATGAAATCGGTTATAACGAATGCTATTAATGCATAAATCCATATAAAAATGGCTAAAGTCCAGCCCATGGCAGGTAAAAGTATTCCGTAAACAGTTATTAAAGTAGCAACTAGCTGAGTAAACACAACAGCTAAAAATAATGGTAAAGCTGGTTTAACAGACCAAAAATGGCCTTTTGTTCTGGTTATGAAAATCATGAGGTGCCCTGCAACTGAAAGTTTCAAGTAAATAAATGATTGAAGTACTTCTGGACTAAGATGAAAAACATTTAAACCAATATAAAGCAGTATGAATGATGAAAAAACGCCTATTATTCCTAAAAACGTGGCAATACTCAAAATTATTCGCATATTCCACTTTTCAGGTGTATTTGAATAAATGACGTTGTCATAAGCAATGGTCATAATGGGGGCATCATTTAAAAGAGCCAGTAAAACTATCATTAGGGCTGTGACTGGATAGAAATTAAAGATTATTATCGAGGCAGCTATAAAAAATAAAACTCGAATGGTTTCAGATATTCGGTATATGGAGTAATTATTCATTCGTTGGAAAATCTTACGACTTTCTTTTATAGAATCAATTATCACCGAAAGTCCAGGGTGTGTTAAAACAATAGCAGCAGCTGATTTAGCCGCATCTGTTGATTTTGAAACAGCAATGCCTACATCAGCTTTTTTAAGTGCTGGAGCATCATTTACGCCGTCTCCGGTCATCCCCACTATATGTCCGTTTTCCTGTAATAATTCCACAATGTGATATTTATGTTCAGGGAAAACTTCTGCAAAACCATCCGATTTTTCAACAACATTCACTGCAGTTCTATCTGCTTTATCCATAAAATCTGATGGTAAAACGATATTATTACCCAAATTTACTTCACTGGAGATTTCTCTGGCAATGGCAATATGATCACCAGTAACCATTTTAACATCTAATCCCATTTTTTGGGCAGTATCTATGGTTTGGGATGAATCTTCTCTAGGAGGATCATAAAGTGCAATAAGTCCTAAATAATCCCATTTCCCATTATTATCAGTTTTTGCAACCCCAATTGAACGATATCCTTTTTTAGCAAAATCATTTACACTTTTTTCAATTTCTGCAGCGTTTGAATCAGGGGCAAGTGATTGTATTACTTGTGCAGCTCCTTTGGATACTTTGAACTTTCTTCCAGTATTATCACTTACTAACGCTTCGGTTCGCTTTGAAACCGGATCAAATGGTACAAATTTTTTTATAGTGTATTCTTCTTCTGTTTTACGCCCTAATTCACTTAATTTCTCTATAATGGCATCATCAATGGGGTCTTTACTTTCTTTTTGTGAGGCAAGTGTAGCATATAAGAGAAGTTCATGGGCATTGAATCCTGAAAAACTAGTTAACCCGGCTACAGCCAATTCATTTTTGGTAATTGTACCAGTTTTATCTGAACAGAGTATATCCACGCCAGCCATTTCCTCAATTGAAACTAATTTACTTACTATTGCTTCTTTTTTGGCTAATGCTAAAGCTCCCACTGCCATGGTGACTGAAAGAACTGCAGGCAAAGCCACTGGTATGGAGGCTACTACCAAAACCAGAGCAAACTGAAGAGTGGTAAGAAAACTTTCCTGCCTAAATAAGGCTGCAACAAAAATTATAGTTACTAATACAGCAGCCATAACTATTAAATAATCTCCTATTTTAACTACTGCCCTTTTTAAGTGACTTTGGGTTTCAGCTTCCTCCACTAACTGGGCTGTTTTACCAAAATAGGTATCCATTCCTGTGAAAACTACCAGGGCATCCATCTCTCCCTGTTGAACTATAGAACCGGAACATGCAATATCGGAAACTCTTTTTTCTGCAGGGAGGGATTCTCCAGTAAGGGCTGATTCATCTACTGATAAATATTCCCCTTTTATCAGCTTTAAATCAGCTGGCACAACATCTCCTAAGCGAATATGTACAATATCTCCTGGCACCAATTTCTTTGCAGATATCTCATTCCATTTAGCATCGCGTAAAACACGGGCATCAATGGCTAATTTATCTTTTAATAATTCAATTGCGTTACCAGCTTTATATTCTTGCCAAAATCCGACTATAGCATTTAAAAAGAGTAATACTATGATTATTCCTAAATCAGCATAATGTCCTATAATTGCGGATATTACAATGGCAATCTCAATCATCCAGGGTATAGGACCCCAGAAGTATCTAAAAAATTTAACGAAATTACTAACTTTTTTTTCAGAAATTTCATTGGTTCCATAAATTTCTAGACGCTTTTCCGCTTCATTTGAAGTTAATCCATTCTTATTAGTGGATAACTCATTTAATAAATCATTTATAGAACTTTTTAATAGTTTTTCCTTATTTTCTTTAATATTTTTAGTCATCTTCTGCTGAAAATATTATCTCTAATAAGTTATTGTACCAATTATTAAATGCTTAAAATTCAACAACCCTTATAATAATATAAGTTTAATTGTATATAAATATATTTAGGCTGAATTATGCTGAAATATACGGTTTTAAATTAATTAATATGGCTGAAAACCTTTAAACTTAGCAAATAATTTGTTAAATTAAAAAAACAGTACGCTCCTCGGATAAACCTTTCAATTTCTATTATTTGAATTGGATTTTTTTTGGATCTTCTACATAATTCATAGATTTTAGATGGATTCTTTTGGATTTAACAGGAAATAAACAATTTTTCCATCTATTTTAGTAGAATAAACAATTTTTTTAATCCTTAAGAGATTTTTAATTAATTTTACTAATTTTTCAGGGTGTATTTTTTTTTTAGATGATCTGTTGTATTTTTTTTTAGAATAATTAATACTACTCTGGTGATAGGATTATTAGTGTAGTTAATTGTTTCTTCTCAAACACTCGTGAATGATTCTCAAGTTTACTAAGAAAGGATGAAATCGATAAAAATATATAAAAAGTAGTTTTTCATTAATAATAATGATAAATAATAATTGATAATAGGGGTAAAAGGAGGTGAGAAATTGGTTCTAGGAATTGATGACCCCTGGATATGGGGTGCGTATGTTGGTTGTATTTTGGTAACTCTTTTGTGTGTTGTTTATGGTATCCTCAACTGGAATAAAGGCGGCGAAGATGAGGAAGAACAAGTAAAAGAAGAATTAAACTGGCATAAAAAAGAAAAAGATATGGAAGAAAAAGAATTAGGTCTTTGGGACGAACATGATGCATAAAATCTTGTTTAAGTCCCCCCCTAAAATGTTAGGTTGTGGATTTTATGAATGATTTACTTATACTCAGTATCGTAGTTGTTATTTATTTAGCATTAACAGGCTACGTAGGTTATGTGGCCTGGAGGCGAACCAAAACTGCCGATGACTATATGGTGGCAGGAAGGGAAACCCATCCATTTATCATGGCTTTAAGTTATGGTGCAACTTTCATCAGTACCGCGGCAATTGTAGGTTTTGGTGGTACTGCAGGAATCTATGGTATGGGCCTGTTATGGTTAACATTTTTGAACATATTGGTGGGTATTTTTATAGCATTTGTATTTTTTGGAAAACGTACCCGGAAAATGGGACACAACTTAGGAGCCCTCACATTTCCTGAGTTTCTATCCAAACGTTTTGATAGTAGATTCATACAGTATTTCAGCGGAATAGTTATTTTTTTAGGAATGACATTATATGCCTCCGTAGTTCTAATTGGCATGGCACGATTTGCCGAAACAACCCTCAGTATAAATTATAATATTGCATTAATAGCATTAGCAGTCATTGTTGCATTGTACGTTATATTCGGTGGTATAAGAGGTGTGATGTATACCGATGCCCTACAGGGAAGTATAATGTTTGTGGGGATGTTCATCCTTTTGGTTGCTATTTACTGGATCCTGGGGGGTGTAGGTGAAGCTAACCAGGCCCTGACCAATCTGGTAAATTCAGTACCAGCCGAAGCAACAGCAAAGGCCGCTGCAACTGGATTCACAGGATGGACATCGATGCCTTCACTGGGAAGTCCATTCTGGTGGACGCTGGTCAGTACACTGGTCTTAGGTGTGGGAATAGGAGTTCTATCCCAACCACAACTGGCAGTACGATTCATGACTGTCAAGTCCAACAGGGAACTGAACCGTGCTGTACTTGTGGGTGGAATATTCATTCTGCTCATGACTGGAACTGCATTCATAGTAGGGGCGTTATCCAACGTATACTTCTTTGACACCATTGGAAAACTTTCCTTACAAGTTGTAGAAGGGAATGCCGATAAAATTATCCCAGCCTTCATCACTTCTGCAATGCCTCTCTGGTTTGCCTATCTGTTCATGATAACTTTGCTATCAGCGGCAATGTCAACACTCAGTGCCCAGATACACACCCAGGGAACTGCCTTGGGAAGGGATATATATGAAACATTAACTAAAAAAACTGGCGGAGCTTCAGTATATGTTGCTAGACTCGGAATTGCCATAGCCATGATCATAGCTGTTATTATGGGTTTCATCCTACCACCAAACATCATAGCTGTGGGTACATCCATGTGGTTCTCCATAACTGCAGCAGCATTCCTTTCCATGTATGCATTTGCCCTTTTCTGGAAAGGTTGTACCAAGGCTGGTGCTATATCGGGACTAGTGATTGGAACTCTGGTAAGCCTATTCTGGCTGGTATTTGAATATGCAAAGTCAGCAGAAGCTTTAGGTATTGTCAAAGCACTTACTGGAAATGCAATGTTAATTTCTTCTGCACCATGGCCAACTGTTGACCCTATTGTTATTTCACTGCCTATTGCCTTTGTTGTAACTGTTGTCGTGAGTTTAATGACTAAAAAACCCAGCAAAGAACATTTAGAAGCATGTTTCCAGGGAGTAGGTAAATAAAAATCCTTTCCCAATTTTTTTATTATTTTTTAATATCATCCTGGTTTTTTGCAAATCAAATAGTTGTAACATCTTTTTTGGACACAGAACCTGTTTTAAATCTTTAAATTTCTAATTTTCTGAAACTATAAGTACAACTTGAAACTTAATTAAATATGTTAAAACTTTATCTGTTGTTTAAATTTGTGATTTAACTGGTAGTGCATGGTAAATGAGGTGATATTGTGAGGATAGTGGAACAAATAGTTGGTAAAGAGGTTTTAGATAGTTCGGCTGTGATTATTGGAAAGGTTAAAGATGTTGAAATCAACATGGATACAAACGATATTCAATCATTTGTAGTGGGTAAAGGGGGCATATCTGAGGGATTAGGTTTGTCTAAGGGTGAAACTATTGTTCCTTATGATATGGTGAGTAAAATAGGTGATAAAATACTCCTGAAAAGTCGAGATGAGAATGTGAGCTACGATTTTTAACATTTCCACTTTTTTTACAGACGATTTATAAAAAATTTTAGCCTATTAAGGGGATTTTCTTTATTTAATCAAAGTAATGGTGTAATGATGGAAGTACGAGGTCTGTGCAGCATCTGTGGCAGCATAGCTAAGATTTATACTTGTTCTTTATGTGGTAGTCTGGTTTGCAGCCGATGCTTCCAACCAAAACAGGGAATTTGTAAGAGATGTCAAAAGGGCCTAATAGCACCATAAATTAGTTAGAAATTTTTTTAAGATATAGTATAAATAACTCTGGTTTGAGGGAGTGATCTAATGGGGATACAAAAAGAAAAAAAACTTCTTATCAATCTTTTAAAGACCAATCAAGTTATAAAATTTGGTAAATTCACCCTATCCTCTGGGAAAAAGAGCGATTATTATGTTGACATGAAAAAAGCCATTACAAACCCTCAAATTCTTTTGCTGGTGGCTAAAATCATCACCCACATGATCCAGGATCACCACATTGATAAAATTGCTGGACCAGCCCTGGGTGCGGTTCCCATTGCCACTGCAGTGGCTTTACACTCAGATATACCGATGTTGATGATTCGCAAGTCTCAGAAGGATTATGGCACGTCCAAACTGATTGAAGGAGATCTAAAAGGCGGAGATAAGGTCATTGTTGTTGAAGATGTCACCACCACTGGAAAATCACTTCTAAAAGCTGTTAAAGCAGTTACAGATAATGGGGGGCAAATTGAAAGGGCTTTTGTTGTAGTTGACCGGGAAGAAGGTGCAGTTGAGGAGTTAAGGAAGGAAGGTTTGCAACTTGAACCCATTGTATCAATCACTGATTTTAAATAACACTCCAATTGAAAAATAGTATTTATTTATTTTTTTCCTTTATATCCATCTACTTTTTTTTAATGCTTGTTTTATGGCTTTATATGTTGATAAATGTTATTTAAAGCAGATTTTTCATCTAATTTTTCATGTGTTTTACCAGGTGTCCTAGTTCTGGTTTTATTATTTTCATTCCCAGTTCAACTGCATTGGGAGATCCAGGCAATGCCACCAGTAGAGTTTCTTTCCAGACTCCTGCAGTTGCCCGTGATAACATAGCACCAGTTCCCAGTTCTTTATATGATTCGTAACGGAATATCTCTCCAAAGCCTTTTAATTCTTTTGTAAAAAGGGGTGTTATGGTTTCGATAGTGATGTCGTGTTTTCCTATCCCGGTGCCTCCAGTGCTGATAATTATTTGGGCTCCTTTATTCCTCATTTTTTCCAAATTTATTAAAAGAAGTTCTTCATCATCAGGTATTATTTTGTAGGATAATATTTCATGTTCTCTTTTCAGTGATTCCATTATAATTTGACCGGATAAGTCATCATTAGGGGGAATATCCTTGTATTTTGAATTATCTTGCCTGGATATGGAGTCACTTAGAGTTATTATCCCCACTTTAACTTTCATTGGGCTGTGTTTTTTGTGTTCTTTCATACTTTTACTTTCCATTATTTCCCCTCAACTTATACCTCGGTTAGTGATAACGCACCGATTTTTTTTGCAACGTCCTGATCAAAAAAATAAGCAGATCTCATTTTTAAGTTGTTTACAAAAATAATTATACCTCATCAATCACCTGATTTTGCAGATAGCAAGCCCATTTAATAATAAAAAAGAAATTTTTTTGATGTTTTTGTTAATTTAAAGTGAAGGAAGGGCATCAGGTCCAAATCGGAGGCGGTTTTTCGTAGGCGAAAAATTGTGAAAGGAGTCTAATGTCACCCTCCCTCAACAAATAATTTATAGTTTTTTTAACATAAAAACATTTCCCTTTAATATCAGATGTACACCAAAAACTTAAATGATTAATCAAATATTATAAACAAGTTTTTAGAATTGAAATAATATCTTCAAATGCAGTAATTCAATAAATTATATCTAAATAAACCCTTAAACATAGTTTAATTTATTATAACATATTTAGGTGAAGTTATGAAGGAAAAAATTTATGTTCTGGACGCGTCAGGAATCATTGGAGGATTTATATCTTCAAAAAACCTAAATATAACTACAAGTGCAGTTATTTCTGAAATAAAAGATATAAAATCAAAAATTGCCGCTGAATCTGCTTTAATGGAAGGTACCATCATTTTAGAAGAACCTGATTTTGAATCAACAAAAAAAGTCCAAATGGCCATTGAAAATTCTGGTGATATTCTACGCTTATCTGAAGTTGATAAACAGGTGGTAGCCTTAGCAGTAACTCTTCGAAAAAAATTTTATCCAGTGGTGGTAACTGATGATTATTCCATTCAAAACATCCTTAAAATTCTAAACATACCCTATAAAAGTGTTTTAACCCAAGGAATAACTGAAGTCTATGGATGGATCAAGATCTGTCGCGGTTGCAGAAAGAAATATCCACCAGATTATGATTATGAGGAGTGTGAGATCTGCGGATCTGCAGTTTACATGAAACCCACTAAAAAATAACTCTTTTTCCATATAAAAACACAATTTATGGTAGTCTATTGGATAAAAACTTGTTTCATAAATATTTTCCATAAATCGAGCAGTTATATGGATCATATTTAGATATTATCTAACTGTTCGGAGGTAATTATAAAAACTTGTTGAGGCTAAGGTGAATTATGGATAGTTTGAAGATTGGGGTAGTAGTACACGGACCACAAATAGTTGATTCTGGACACGCCCAGAAGTTCATAGATTTTTTAGAAGAATATGGGGGTGTTAAAGCTAGATTAGGCGGTACTATGGGCAGAACTGCCGTTATTGATGCTCATCTTGAAGATAAGATTGATATCAGCAAAAAACTTTTTCCCAGCCAGTCTGTGGACATCTTTCATCAGGAAAAATATGATGTCATATTTCTAATTAACTACGGTAAATCCAGTGTAACTGGCCATGCCTTTGGATACAAAGTTTACAATAACTGCCAAGACCAACCTCCACTCATTCAAATGGAAAGGCCTGGAGAAGCAGATGGAAGTGTTGTGGCTTGGAGAAGTGACCTTGAAGAACTAGCCCGGGATATTTCAATAAAGAGGGGGCTGGTGCTGGTTTCTCCTGATGAGATCAAGGAAGCTCTATTTAAAGAAGAACCCTGCCAGGAAGTTTCAGGTGCTGTCTGCAGGAAAATTGCTGGAGCATCCCCTTCTGAGAACATATTTGTTAATGGCATAGTTATTGGAAAATCAAATTCATCAAAAGTTTCAATTTTAGCTGAAAATGGTATAATCACTGATTTAATTGGTGGAGACCTCAAACAACATGGCGTTGAGAAACTGGGAAAAATTAATCTGGAAAAAGCAATAATTAAAACAGGATTGTTACGTAAATCACAAGTAAACCCTAGAATAATAAGATCAAATAAATCCAAACATAAATTCACAGTAGCATTCGTTAATCATGCTGCTGAAGATATTTACAAGTTTAAAAATGTTGATTTGGTGGTTACTGTGGGTGATGATACTACTTTAGTAGCTGCTGATATTCTTTATAGATTTAATATTCCAGTAATTGGCATTACCGATGGAGATCTTGACAAAGTTGTTGAAGAAGGGTTTAAAACTAAAGACTCATTAATAATTGAAGTTAACGCTGGACGTGATGATTTTGTGGGTCGTGAAGTCTTTTTAAAACTTTTTAACAATCAAGAGACCATAGAAATAGAAAATTTAGAAAATTTTAAAAGCAAATTGTTACAGATAATTAATGAGGTAAACAGCAACTACAAACTTAAGTGAAAATTAGGGATTGGGTTGCGAATAATATACTATTAAACTTTCCATCATAAATTTTACTAGTAACACCATTGGTAGAAAAGAAAAATAAGCAAAAAGAGGTGTGCACTTGGATTTAAACTCATTAATTAATTCAATAAGGAATTTTGAAGGAATAACCCGGAAAAATTTGATTAAAGATATAACTAGTCGGCTGGAAGAGACTTATAATATATCGGGAAGGACTTTTTTAGGGTTTGGAGATGATGCATCAGCCCTGGAGATTGGAAACAGTCAAGTCCTACTCATGGCTACCGATGGAATGTGGGGGAAATTAATGGAAGCTGACCCCTGGTGGGCTGGGTACTGTTCTGTTCTGGTTAATGTAAACGATATTGCTGCAATGGGTGGAAAACCACTGGGAATGACCAATGTCTTATCAGTGAAAGATAAAGATATCTGCAGCAAGATCATGGATGGTATAAATGAAGGTGTTAAAAAATTCGGTGTGCCAATGGTAGGAGGACATGTTCATCCAGATGCACCCTACAACTCCCTTGACGTGTCAATAACCGGAATTATGAATCGTGAAGATATTATTACCAGTTGTGGAGCAAAACCAGGCCACAAAGTGCTGGTGGCCATTGACTTGGATGGGAAGATCCATCCACAGTTCCACCTGAACTGGGACACAACCACCATGAAAAGTCCAGAACTGGTTCAGGCACAAGTTAAAGCCATGAATGAACTGGCAAGTAAACACTTGGTCAGTGCTGGTAAGGATATTAGTAACCCCGGCACACTTGGAACTTTAGGGATGCTTTTGGAAGCATCTAATGTGGGATCCACAATTCAACTGGAGTTGATCCCCCGAAAACATGATATTAGTTGGGAGGATTGGCTTTTACTTTATCCTGGGGCTGGTTTCATACTCACAGCAGAGGAAACTAAAGTTGAGGAAATAACCGAAATACTGGAAAAAGTTAACATCACCACCAGTGTGGTGGGTGACATCACATCTGATAAAAAACTTTATTTAAGCTCTGAAAATGATAAACAACTTGTCTTTGATTTTAATTCTGATAAAATCATGGGAATACAGGAAGAAAAACCCTAGGAGGGTATTGGATGCTGGTAAAGGTCAATGGAGAAGAAATAGATCTTGCTGAAGGTTCAACTATACAAGACGCAATCGATGCTGTGGAAGCACCTTACATACCAGGATGTGTACTGGGTTTGGTAAAGGGCACTAAAGAAGTCGAACGTCATGTGAACAAATTCAAACTAAAAACCACTCAAGGAAGTATCATCATCGAAATCCTTAGTGACGCCCCGGAAGTCCTGGTGGACACCTGGAAAGAACAATATAAACAGTTTTCCAAAATGGGTGTCAGATGGACCACATCCCAGGAAGTGGCAATTGGTCCTTTAAAAACAGAACTGGTTCCCAGCAGGGAAAAATTTCATTACCATCGTTGGGATGTTCTTTTCAGCCTTTCAGGATTCACTGCTGATGCTACTCACCTGGTGTTTTCCATTGGAGATCATGAAGCCACATATGGAGCTCCTATTGATAACCGGGGAGTTTTCGCCAGGGTAATTGGTGGTAAAAGAACTATAATGAAACTTACAGATGATGATGAGATTTTAAAGGTTAAACCAGTCATGGAACGGGAAAACATCATAAAAAGTGCGGCTATCACTAATTTGGAAACCCTCCTAGAGGAAGGAAACCAAGTTTTTACTTATGTACTGGTTAAACCAAATCCCAAGTCACCCCAATCTGTGGAACACTTCTATGCATTACAGGAATCTGGAAAAATCCGTGTCGATTACGATTCAAACACATTTGTAGGTTTTTATGCATTACAAGGACTGGAAAAAGGATCTGAACAGATAGATCAGCGTAAAAGGGGAACTATTACTCTGCGAAACAAGGGGAAAGGTGTTGGACGTGTTTATATTTATCGAGAGGACCGTGTATCAACACCATCCCATAGTGTACTGGGGAAAGTGGAAAAAGGAATGCAATTATTGGACATGGTTAATTACAGCGATGAAGTAACCATCCAAACATTACCTAAGAGGATAATGACCCTATCCATGACTCAAAAAGATGCAGAAGAATTTTTAACGGAAAATGGAGTTAAACAAATCCGTGAAGGGCTAGAAGATGATCAGGCAGTGGTGGTGCGCCAAGAACCGCACTACACCATGGATATTATTGCCCAAGGCCAAGTGAAAACTTACGGTATCCCAGAAGAAGACATTGTCCATGTAAAGTTAGACCAGAATGCACCCCGTTCCACATGGTATTTCCAGAAGATCACTGGACTTCTGGATTCACCAGTAGGATCCCTGAATGTCCATTTCGCATTCCCTGGAATGAAATTATTAATGTTCAAATCGGTTCCTAAAGAGTCTAAAGGTTTAATACCTGAAAACACACCGAAAGACGTGGTAGAATCAGGACATATTGGCATTACTAATATGTCTCGTCGCCATATAGGAATGGTCGGGGTTCGTTTCGAGGATAACAATGAATTCGGCCCTACTGGAGAACCATTCCAGGGAACGAACATAATTGGAAAGGTGGTAAGAGGAATGGAAAATCTGGAGAAATATAAAGAAGGGGATACGATCTATGTCACCAGAAAATGATAAAGTAACCCGGATGATCATATTAGGACCTAAAGCTCAACTTTCTCAAAGTGAATTGTTGGGAAAACTGCACATGCTAGAACTTCCATTAACCATTAAATCCACCTGTTATGGGGCAGTGATCCACGGAGATGATAAGATAGTGCAGGATGCGATAACCAAAATAAGGGATTTAGATCCATCAAATATTTTCACCAAAGATCGTGGATTTGCACCTGGCGATCCTAGGAGGTGCCGTGCCAAAAGAGGGGCGGCAAGAGAAGGATTCCATCAACTAGAAAAGGAATATGAACTGTTAGAATATGTATGTGATGCCCTGAAAGATCCAAAGAAAGTAAGTTTGGAGGAATCCAAAAAAATTTCACTTGATGAATTTCGAAAAATTGTTCAGGAGTGTGAAAAATGAATATCAATGGATCATCAACCGGAGAAGAAATAGCGCCAATGGCTCTGGCCATTCATAACTTGGTTAACAGACTTCCCATTACCATGCGTACCCTCAAAAATCCTGGTGTCCGCATTGAGGACGGTAAAGTCATTGATTATAAATACACAGGTCCCGTCCTTGAAAAAGTCCTGGAAAGTGGTGAAATGATTCAAGAAATCCCTCAAAAAGGGGAATATGAGGGAACACCGGTAGTAGTTGTTCCAATTACAGAAGAAGGAACAGTAATAGCATCTGTGGGTGTAGTTGATATAACCAAAGGAATTTATAGTGATATAATGGAAATTACTAAAAGACCAGAAGACTTGCCTGATTCCAGGGGTGGCTAAATGAAAGTAGCTGTATTCCCACCTAACTCACTGATACTGGCGGACATGGTTGAAAGAAAGGGACATGAACCTCTAGTTATTCAGAAAGAAATTCGTCAAAAGGTAACTGACCCAGAAATAGACTCCCCACCCTTTAACATCACTGAAGAAGATCCCATCAAGGGGTTAAAGTATGCTGCAATTGAGGTTCCATCAGGCATAAGGGGTAGGATGGCTATTTTTGGACCTATTATTGACGAAGCAGATGCAATCATAATCATGGAGGATGCACCTTACGGTTTTGGATGCATAGGTTGTGCTCGTACTAACGAACTTACCATGTACTTCCTGCGTAAGAAGGGTGTTCCAATACTGGAATTACACTACCCTGAAACAAGAGAAGAAACCATGGAAATGGTTAACAAAATCAACACTTTCTTAGATTCTCTGACAGAATCCTCTAAACCAAATGAGGAGCAAAGGGAGTAAGTAATATGGTTAAAATAGCTCAGATTTCATGTGGAACTGATTACAGTGGTGTGCAGAAAGAGATTGAAAAAGCAGCATCTACTTTTGGTGCTGAAATCACCATACCTGAAGCAGACCTTGATTACATTGACGAAGCTTATCATAAGTTCGGATTTAACGCTGCCTCAAGCAGTGTACGTCTAATGATTGCCAGAGCAATGTCCCTGGTTGAAGGAAAATCAGATGCAGATGCTGTATTCATAGCATCGTGTTTCAGATGTGCCGAGGCAGCACTGGTAAGAAACGAAGTTAGACGATTCATACAACAGAACACCAATTTACCGGTGGTTACTTATTCATTCACAGAACGGACCAAGGCTGACGAGCTTTTCATCAGGATGGAAGCACTATCAACCATTGTAGCACGAAAAAGTTTACTTGCCCGAGAAAAGCAGGAAGGCCTAACTTTGGGGATAGATTCAGGTTCAACCACCACCAAAGTGGCTTTAATGGAAAACGATAAGATCCTCGGGACTGGTTGGGTTCCCACCACTGATGTGATTGCCAGCGCCAATGAAGCAATGGAACAAGCTTTTGAAGGGAACGAGTATAAATTCGACGATGTTGAAGGGGTTGGAGTCACTGGTTACGGTCGAATCACAATAGGTAAACATTTTGATGCCGGTCTTATTCAAGAAGAACTCTCTGTAAATTCTAAAGGTGCAGTTTATCTTGCCGGACACCAGAAAGGAGAAGCCACAGTCCTGGACATTGGTGGTATGGATAACAAGGTCATTACAGTTAACGATGGAATTCCTGACAACTTCACCATGGGCGGGATATGTGCCGGAGCATCTGGAAGATTCTTAGAAATCACCGCAAGGAGATTAGGTGTGGATATAACTGAACTAGGGCCTTTAGCACTTAAAGGAAACTTCCAAAAAGCACTCCTAAACAGTTACTGTATTGTATTCGGAATACAAGACTTGGTCACATCACTGGCTGCAGGGGAAACCAAAGAAGATGTAGCTGCGGCTGCTTGTTATTCAGTAGCAGAACAAGTTTATGAACAACAATTACAGGAAATCGATGTGCGCGAACCACTTATCCAGGTTGGAGGAACCAGTCTGATCGGGGGATTGGTAGAAGCAGTCAGCACTGTCCTGGGTGGAATGGATGTTATTGTACCAGAAAACTCCTCCCATATCGGAGCAGTAGGATCAGCTTTACTGGTCTCAGGTATAGGTGAAAAGAAAGATTTCGGAGCTAAAAAATTATATGGGGATTCAAATGCAAGTCGAATGCCACGATGAAAGTGGACAAAAAGTCTACGACATGATCCTCAGGCAAATACTCCAAGACGTCCAGATTGTCAGAGCTGTGAAAGATGTCAGGATTTTTATAGATCCCCGCCAACCAGTATTCATAATTGCACTCCAGTACCAGAAAACCTCCCCACCAATACTTTTAGAAGACTTCACCGAATACGAATATGACCCTGAAGCTAATGAAACTTTCATACGAATTAAAGACGAAAAATACTTACCTGAACTACTTAAAAAACTCTGGGAAGTAGAGGGGCGGAATAAAATTCATCAACCAAGCCGTTTTGAGGTAATACTAGATGATCCACAGGTAAAACTTGAAGGATTGGTGGTGCATGATCCAGAAGAAGATCTTAAAAAGAAGATCTACGATGCCATCTTCCGCATAATACCAGAGGGATTCCGGGTAGTGGAACACTATTCTCAAGATAATTTAATAGTCTTAACCTGTTCTGATGAATATATTAAGGAAGAGTACTTGGAAAAAACCCGAGAAATAATAAAAGAAATGAAAGAAAATAAAAAAAACAATTACTCCTGAATCTGTAAGATGTAATTTAATCTGTTTAAAAAGGATAAATCTGAAATTACTACGAAATTAGGGAGGAAATTTTAATGAACGAATCTAAATTCGCCCATATTACAAAAGCACACCCTTGTTTTAATGAAAAAATGCATGATAAGGTGGGAAGGGTTCACCTACCCATAGCACCCCGATGTAACATCCAGTGCAACTTTTGCACCCGGGAAATAAACAAATGTGAACAACGCCCCGGAGTCTCTTCCAGAGTCATGACCGTAGCAGAAGCAGTCACCCATGTTGCCAAGGTCATTAAAGAAATGCCCATCAGCGTGGTGGGAGTAGCAGGGCCTGGAGATGCACTGGCCAATCCAGAAACACTGGAATTTTTCCGAATAATTGACAAAAAATTCCCCGACCTCATCAAGTGTATGAGTACTAACGGACTCCTACTGGCAGACATGGCTGAAGAAGTGGCTGAATCTAACGTAAACACCATAACCGTAACTGTGAACGCAGTTGACCCAGAAATTGGTAAAAAAATATATTCTAGAGCAATATATGATGGGAAAGTCTACGAAGGAGAAGAAGCCTTTAAAATAATCTCCCAGAAACAACTGGAAGGAATCGAAAAAGTAGCCAAACTGGGAGTGGTGGTCAAAGTAAACAGTGTCCTGGTCCCAGGTCTCAACGATGAACACATACCCGAAATTGCCAAGGAAGTTAAAAAACGTGGCGCCAATCTAATGAATGTCATACCACTAATACCCTTATATAAAATGAAAGATTATCCAAGACCCGGATGCGAAGAACTTTCCGATGTAAGGGATAAAGTGGAGGAAACCATACCAGTCTTCCGTGCATGCACCCAGTGCCGGGCTGATGCCTACGGAGTTCCTGGAAAAGACGACAAACACTTGGACATGACACCTGCCAGCCATTACTAGCTCACCAAAATCATAGTTAGGGGCACTATTATTTTAAAAAAAGTCCCTAAACCCTTATTTTTTAGTATTTATCACATTATTATTTATTTCTCAATGATAATCAGGATGTGCTTTCGATGATTAAAACCATGTACTGGGAAAACAATTTACTTTACCTTTTAGATCAAACAATTTTACCTTATGAAGAAGAATATTTAGTGTGCGGCACTTATCAAGACGTTATAACTGCGATTAAAACCATGATAGTCCGAGGAGCCCCAGCCATTGGAGTGGCTGCTGCTTTTGGAATGGCACTGGCAAGTCTTGATGGTGAAAACATGGAAAAAGCTGCAACAGAGATGAAAAACGCCCGTCCCACTGCAATTAACCTCTTCTGGGCAGTTGACAGAGTTATGGGTGCTGATGATCCAGTTAATGAGGCTCTTCAAATCTACGAGGAGGATATGGAAACCAACCGGCGCATGGGAAAACACGGAGCCACTGTAATAGGTGACGGGGACACAATTTTAACTCATTGCAACGCTGGAGCGTTAGCTTGTGTTGATTATGGGACAGCTCTTGGAGTTATAAGGGCGGCCAATGATGAAGGTAAGAACATAAATGTGATATGTGATGAAACCCGTCCCGTACTCCAGGGTGCTCGTTTAAGTGTGTGGGAAATGCAAAAAGAAAACATACCAGTAAAATTAATAGTTGACGGAGCTGCTGGCCGTCTGATGCAGGAAGGACAGATAAACAAGGTGATTATTGGGGCAGACCGTGTAGCTAGGGGTGGGATTGCCAATAAAATAGGTTCATTAATGGTTGCCCTGGCAGCCAAACGTTTCAATGTACCCTTTTATGTGGCAGCACCCAAAAGCACCTTTGACCATGAAAACAATATCTACGATACAGAAATTGAAGAAAGAGACCCTGTTGAAGTGTTAAGTTTCGCTGGTTGTCAAGCTGCTCCTTTCGGGACAGAAGTGAGGAATCCATCCTTCGACGTGGTGCCCAGTGATCTGATTACGGGAATCATAACTGAAGACGGAATAGTGGATCCATTCTGAGAAAATTCATTTTTGTCTTATCCTACGAATTTGCATCATGGGATAATTTTTGAAAAAGAATCATAAATGGTAGGCGAATATCCACTCCCACCAGTTTTTGCACTGCTTTAAAGAATTCATCCTTTGATTCTGGTTCTGATGACCAAATTTTTTTGGAAATTCTTTTTTTACCGTGTATAATTTTTAATTGCCATACATCGCCTTTTCCAGGTATCTCTTTGTTGATATCTTCATTGGAAGTGTCCTCTATTTTTTTATAATTTTCTTCCCACTCCCAAATTCCTAAACGATCTAAATCATCCCAGAAACACTTCCATTTATCGTTTTCAGGAATCGATACCAAGGTTAGGTATTCATTTTTTTCTGAAAGATGAGAATCTGCTTCTGAAAAAAAGAAGAACCTCCCATCTACAAATTTAAGTGAGTTATGCCCTCTTGAATTAAGGGAGTACTCTATTTCTAATATTTCCGGTAAGCTGTCACTGGCCATACAATCACTCCTCTACTTTACGATATTCGTGCATCAATTGCCATGTGCCACACTCCAGGACTCCTTGATTTAACTTTTCTCTGGTCTAAAATTTCCACTTTCCGTGGTTTGGCTGTTGACCTAATCATTTTGATAGGTTCACTATAATCACTGCTAAACTGGTAGTAATTAATTATTCCACCAGATTTTAAGTGTTTAATTGCAATGGGAAGAAATTCATGGGCAGTTTCTGGTAGGTTCATAATGATTCGGTCGGCTTGGATGTTAATGCTATCCAAAACATCTTTCACATCCCCTCTAATGGGATAAACTTCACCTTTAAGTTTGTTGTTATTGATATTTTTCTTAAGATAGTTTATTGCGTGGGGGTTGATATCAATTGCATATATCTTGACTTTACGTGTACGGCTGATGTTAATGGCAATTGGCCCTACACCAGTAAACATGTCAATAACTATTTCCCCATCCTTGATTTGATTGGTGATAATTCTCCTTTCTGTTGCCAGGCGGGGACTAAAATAGACTTCCTTAACATTAAGCATTATCTGGGAGTCATATTCTTTGTGGATGGTCACAGGCTGATCTTCTCCTGCCAGGTGTTCCAGTTCACGGGTACGAACAACACCCCTAATTTCACTCTTTTTACGGTAAACAGTTTTTCTTTTAGTGAATTTGAGGGCAGCTTCCCCAATAATATATTTTTCTTCTTCCAACTCATCTGGAATCTCTAATATTACCACATCACCAATAATATCAAATGATTTTTTAAATTCATCCATCTTCTCCGGAGGAATTCGATCCTTCAAGTAATCTTCAATACTCTGAGGCCTTTTTTGCAGTTTTTCAAAGCCAGTTTCTACCAAATTTGAATTTGAAAGGTTTAATTCATTTAAAAGCATAGCATCTGGTTTTTTGTTCAATGGGAGGTAAACATAATCATCAACTCGTTTAATTTTCCATTCATGGTCCAGAATAGATTTCTCCTGTAGAATAAGGCGAATAGAGTTGGCCTGTTTTTTAGGGATTTTTAAACCGATCATTTTAATTGGTCACCTATTTCTTCTCATCGTTATTATAATAGTTTTACTAGCTATCATTTATGTTCACTCTAAAAATAAAATTTTATAAACCCTCCGGCTCATAATTTAGATGTTGAAGGTGAAAGAAATGCTCTGTCTGGTTGGATTAGGACTTTATGATGAAAAGGACATATCAGTTAATGGTCTGGAGGCCATCAAATCTGCTGATGTTGTTTACGCTGAATTTTACACAGCTCGTCTTTTTGGAGGAGATTTAAAATCACTGGAAAATCTTACTGGGGTTACAATTAACATATTATCCCGAGAAGAGGTGGAAGAGGAGAATTTACTGGTTAAACAGGCTAAAGATAAAAAAGTTGTATTTTTAACAGCTGGTGATCCATTGATGGCTACCACTCATTCTGAGATCTTAATTGATGCTAAAAAAAAAGGTATTAAGACAGTCATAATCCATGCATCTTCCATTCTTTCTGCTGCCCCTGGAATTGCCGGGCTCCAGGCCTACAAGTTTGGTAAGGTCACTACTATCCCACGTCCGGAGGAAAACTACTTTCCCCAGTCACCTTATGAAGCTATCTTTCAAAATAATAAGATGGGTTTACACACCCTGGTTCTTTTAGATATTCAGGCCCACCGAAATTATTACATGACTGCCAATGAAGGTCTGGAATATTTAATCCGTGTTGAAGATATAAAAGAAGAAGGATTAATCACTGAAGATTCTCTGGCAGTGGTAATTGCCCGTGCAGGTTCAAAAAAACCACTGGTCAGAGCAGATTGTGTTGGAAAATTGCTGAAAGAAGATTTTGGAGGGCCACTGCACTGTGTGATCATTCCAGGTGACTTGCACTTTTTAGAGGCTGAAGGGCTAGTTATTTTGGGGGGAGCTCCTGAATCAATTCTAGAAGCAGATTAGTTAGATTAATCATTGTAATAGGAATATAACTGTAATTGATAAGAACACTAAATATACTTGATTAATCACTTAGGATGTAAAATGTCTATTAATAACTTAAACAAAGAAGATTTAAAAGTTTCCAAACCCTTCCTCAAATGGGCGGGTGGGAAAAGACAACTACTTTTTGAATTAGAAAAAAGATTACCTAACTTGATACTGGAAAATGGAATTATCGAGACATATGTCGAACCTTTTGTTGGTGGGGGGGCTTTGTTCTTTTATTTGGAGAGTAATTATCAAGTTAAAAAGTCCATTCTTTTAGATGTTAATATGGAACTGATCATGGCTTATCGGGCAATTCAGAACGATTCTAAATATTTAATCTCAATATTGAAGGATATGGAGGACGAACACCTCCAAAAATCTGAAGAAAATAGAAAAAAGAACTATTATAGTAAAAGAGATGATTTCAACACACAAATGCATGAAATAGACTACACGCACTATAGCCGTGAATGGGTTGACCGGGCAGCCCATCTAATTTTTTTAAACAAAACATGTTTCAATGGACTTTTCCGACTCAACAGTAAAGGCGAGTTCAATGTACCTTTTGGCAGATACCAGAACCCCACCATATGTGATGTAGAAAACTTACAGTCTGCACACAATTCCCTTAAAAAAACAGAGCTCTTGTGCACAGATTTCACCAAGTCCCAACAATTCATCCAAAAAGGCACCCTGGTCTACCTTGACCCACCATATAGGCCCCTTAACAACACATCACATTTCACTGGATACTCCCGTGAGGGGTTCAGTGATCAGGACCAGAAAAAATTGGCAGAATTCTATAAAAAAATGGACACCAAAGGCGCACACTTAATTCTAAGCAACAGCGATCCTAAAAATCATGACCAAAAAGACGACTTCTTCGATGAACTATATTATGGATATAACATTCAACGAGTACCTGCTAAACGTAACATAAATTCTAAAACCTCACGAAGAGGAGAAATCCAGGAGTTAATTATACGGAATTACTCCAATTAACCATATTTATAAAAAAAAATAAAGGAGTGAGATAGTTTGAATTGTGCTTCCTGCCCCCATAAAGATTGTTACGATGGGAAAGATTGTTTAGATAGTAAAGATGAAATCACAAAACTTTACACCGAACAAGATATCAATTTATTAAAAACTTCTACAGCCATCGAATCCAGATATTACATGGAAAAAACACGTATAGAAGAGATAATTCTATTTTCTGAGATGATGAATTATGAAAAGATAGGAATGGCATTCTGTTTGGGGCTTGAAGAAGAATCAAGAATAATCCATTCCATATTTAAAAAGCATTTTAAAGTCTATTCTGTGTGCTGTAAAATCTGTGGAATTGATAAATCCGATTTCAACCTTGAAAAAATTCATGAAAATCGTAAAGAGTCCATGTGTAACCCTATTGGCCAGGCATGGTTTCTGAATAAAAAGAAAACTGATTTAAATATAATTATCGGACTTTGTATGGGTCATGATTTGTTATTCACCGAACACTCACAAGCACCAGTAACCACCCTGGTGGTAAAAGACCGAATACTGGCTCATAATCCATTAGGAGCAGTATACTCAAAATACTATCGTGACAAACTTTCAATCTAATTTTCAGGGAAAACTGAATCTTCAAACATCTTTCGAATCTGGTTTTTGTGTAAATTCACATTTTTCAACGTTTTGCAGGGGAATTAGAACGGTTTTTTTTTCAGTTTCTTGAGAAGCGTAGATTATTTCAATTAAACCACGTTTTTCATGGATTTCAATTGACTTAACACCAAATTCTCCTTTACGAAAGTTGTGCACACTTTCATTAATCATGCTCACTTCAATCCTATCGATCATATACAATCACCAGACTTAACTTGAACTCAACACTTATATGTAGTTAATTAAATCTATTAGTGATAATTAGTTCGATTATGAAAAATCTGGGAGCAAAATGTTACTACAATGTCCGCCCACAAATTTCTACATAAATTTATCATATCATCAGATATTCTGGAGGTTATTTAAGGATGAATAATGTCATTATCGAGGTTCAAGACCTTAAAAAGAGTTTTGGAGGGTTTTTGGCAGTTGAAAATCTCAATCTTAAGATTAATCGTGGTGAAGTTTTTGGGTTCCTGGGACCCAACGGTGCCGGAAAAACCACATCAATCAACATGATGGTAGGACTTTTACGCCCCAGCAGTGGTCAAGTATTGATCGATGGCCGGGAAGTTCAAGAAATAGAGAAAGGAACTATTGGAATATGTCCACAAGAATTAGTATTATGGGACTATCTCACCTGTAGGGAAAGTTTAATGCTCATGGGTGACATGTATGAAGTTCCAGGAGCTAAACTAAAAAAAAGGGTTGATAAATTATTGGATGACCTCTTCCTAACTGAAAAGGCCAACACTGTTGTTTCACAACTTTCTGGTGGTATGAAACGTCGATTGAACCTGGCATTAGCATTAATCCATGAACCCGAGATCGTGGTCTTAGACGAACCTTCAGAAGGCCTTGACCCACAATCTCGCAGAGTTTTATGGAATTACATTCGAAGTTTGCGTGATGATGAAGGAAAGACTGTTATTTTGACCACTCACCTCATGGACGAAGCAGACAGATTATCTGATCGTGTTGCCATCATTGACCATGGTAAGTTGCTAAGGCTGGACACACCTTCCAATCTTAAGAAGGAAACTGGTGAGGGTGATGTGGTAGAAATGATAATTTCAGATCCTGGAAAAAATCAGGAATTTATTAATTCAGTAAAAAAACTGGAAGGAATTTATGGTGTGGTAGAAGTAAATTCCCAGATAAACATCAGGGCCAGGGATGCTGTTGGTAAACTCCCCCTTATTATGGATGAATTAAAGCATTTTGGACTTCGAGTAGTTGATCTTTCTGTGCGGCAGAATACATTAGAAGATGTTTTCATTGATTTAACTGGAACTGGGTTGAGGGAGTAAAAATGAAGTTTATTAGCATTGCAAAAAAGGATTTCAAAGAATTAATACGTGATCGTAAAAGCTTGGCAATGATTCTCCTGTTTCCCCTATTTTTCATGTTAGTATTTGGATTTGCCTTTGGAGGAATGGGGCAGAGCAACCAACCCCACAACTTGGCAGTTGTAAATTATGATAAAGGAGCCACCATGCCTATTACTGGAGAAACAGTGAACTTTGGCAACAACTTAACAAAGGTACTGGAGGATTCTAAGTATCAAGACAGTGATGTTCATTTATTTGATGTCAACCTGACCACTGAAAGTGATGCCAACAAAAAACTTGAAGCTAAGGATGTTGATGCAGCTTTGATCATACCGGAAAACTTTTCCCAATCAATGGTAGCCATGATCACCAGTACCATGCAGCAACCATTAACAACTGGGACGGGTACATCAGCATCGTCTTTCAATGCCACCGCAACACTGATTATCAGGGGAGACACTGGATATATCGGTTTCGGCACCAGTCAAGGGATTTTAACTGGTGTTTTGGAGCAGTATAAAGATACGCTGGTCACCCAAACACGCAGTGCCATCACTGGATCATCAGGGGCTGAAACAACACAGTACATTCAAAGCAAGGTGGAAGCCATTTCCGGCACTGGATCCTTCACCACATTTGACTTTCTGGCCCCGGGAATGATGGTATTTGCAATTTTACTTTTAACAACCACTGTGGCCTCCGCTTTAACCAGGGAAGTGGAAAAAGGCACATTGGCCCGACTTAAACTATCTAACATGACATCTTTTGACATATTATTTGGAGGATTATTGCCATGGTCCCTCATTGCTGGAGTACAAGTTGTCATACTCTTAATTGTCGCAGTTCTAATTGGATTCCATTGGCAAGGTGGATTAAATTCACTCATATTTGCCTTATTTGTTGGAATCATTGGAGGCATAGCTTCCATCTCACTGGGAATGATAATAGCTGCCTTCACACGTAATGATAATCAGGCCGGTAATCTGGGAACCCTGATAAGTGTGCCCACCAGTTTCCTTGTAGGTGCATTTTTTCCACTGCCTCAAGTAGTGATTGGACATCTATGGGGACAATCATTCCAAATTTATGACATTTTACCCTGGACCCATGTTCTCTATGCCCTCAGAGCAACCCTAACCTTCGGGGGTGGATGGGATGCCATTGCTTACCATGTGGGATGGGCTGCCCTATTAACTGCTGTGCTCTTTGTGATAGGGGTGGTGTTGTTTTCAAAAAACAGATTAAGGGCTGATAACTAAAACAATGATATTTAAATAAATGAAACGTTGGTGGCAGCTATTACCGAAAAAAAATATGGCCATAAACATCATGGAAAATCTTCCCAAGATATACTGGATGCGAGTAATGTTTTAAGGGCAATAGGGTTAGTTGAAGGTGATAAATTCATTGATGCTGGTTGTGGTGATGGATTCATTTCCATAGCAGCATCCAAAATTGTAAAAAACCGTGGAAAGGTTTATTCGCTGGATGCATATGAACCGGGTCTGGATATTCTCCGAAAAAAGATCAGCCAAAATAGAATTGAAAATATCAAAGTTATACTGGCTGATATGACTGTTGCCATTCCCTTAAATGATGAAATTGCTAATAAATGTGTCATGGTCAATGTACTTCATGGATTTGCCAGTGAAGGAACATTAGGTCCTGTTTTATCCGAGATTAAAAGAATTCTTCAACCGGGAGCTACATTTGCAGTTGTTGAATTTAATAAGTCTGAAGGACCCCCAGGACCACCATACAATATTCGTTTAAGTCCGGAAGACGTGGAAACGATACTTGAAGAATACAAATTCAGTATTGGTGGCACTCAAGAAGTTGGTAAATATCACTATCTGGTGGAGTCTTTTAAAAAATAAATTGGCAAGAAAATAATGGATTAAAAAATTAATTAAAGGTCTACTCTAGTAGAGTTGGGTGTAACTTTCCAAATAATCCCCATGGTCTCTGTCCAAAATTCTCAAAGCAGACATTGCCTCGGGGGAAGAACAGCATCTTTCTTCCACTAAATTACGCAGAGTTCCATTTTTTATATGAGCCCTAACCTCTCTTAAAACAAAATCCAGTGATTTACGGTTGTAATTCTTAATTTCTCCAGGATTTAAGTCATAAATTGGATATTTTTCAAGGTCATAATCATGGTCTGGGGTGGTTAAAATCCCAATATGAGCATAGTAATCAGCACTGGGCTCTCCAAATAAATCGATTCCCATATAAGCCAGGAGTGGTATGAAGCTGAGTTTTGTAAATGGAAAGTAAAGTGCTGAATTGGGGTTCATGGCCTTTCTTAAACTGATAATAATATTTAAAAGATCACGTGGTCTTCTTAATAATTCTTCAGAATTAGCCACCAGAAAAAGGCGGAAACCTAATTTTTCAAGGGAATTTGCACATTCAATCCGCAGATCAGGGTATTTTGAACCTTGAATCACTGCCATCTGGTTACAATCTCCTTTTTTGGCCTTGCCAATAGTGTTAGCAACAGACCATGAGGCCATTTCCAAGGGAACATCATAGGGCATAGGTTCATCTCGAATCATCATTTCTGGATCAAATTTTAGGAGATGGGGTGTGGTATTGTTCATATGCTTTCCCAGTCTGGCAGGTCCATCGTGTAGCTTTATTTCCAACATGTTATAACCATTTGATATTTACTAAATTTTTACTAAAAATTCATAGAAAATACTTATATTATGAAATTTTACTGAAAAGCAGATATTACTTGGACAGTTAAGTTAAAGAGTTTTTTCATACCAAGATCATATAAAATTCACTGTCCCCCTTCCCTAAAATTAGATGAATATAGTATTTATTTAGGGGATATTATTATTTTTTTAAATATTATCATTTTCAATAGCTGACCACAATTTTTTACAACTGTAACCTAAAAGGTTACACTAAGCTATTTTTTAGCAACCTTTATATATGCCAGTAACCAGACCTTCAACTGGAAATCAGATGGTTTTCCAAGAAACCGTAGGATGACCGGGGTGTGAATATCATGAGCTTTTTAAAACGCTTAAAAAACGTATTTAGTGGCGAAAAAGAGCCAGAAAAGAAAGATAAATCAACGAAATCAGAGGAAAGCAAGCCCCCGGTTGAAGAAAAAGAAACGAAAGTACAAGAGAATGCCAAAGAAGTTCAAGAAAAATCCAAGGAAACCAAAAAAGCAGGCACTGAAAAATCTGTTAAAGACAAACCAGAAAAAACAACCAGTACAGAAAAAACTCAATCTAAAGAAGATAAACCACAAAAAACCAAAGATAAAACAGACTCTGAAGAAAAAAAACCGGAAAAGGCTGAAACTAATGAGTCAGTCAAATCAGAAGATAAACCTAAAAAAGAAAGGAGTGAGAGTATGACTTTACTGCAAAAGGATCGAACCATAGTAACTCGTTCAGATGTAGACGAAAATTTCAAACAGGAAATCATGGATGCTGGCGCAGAAACAGTGGCAATATGTTTCCAGTGCGGTACTTGTACTGCTGCCTGTCCATCAGGAAGAAGAACACCATACCGGATAAGGCAATTAGTTAGAAGAGCCGTAATGGGATTAAAAGATGATGTTATTTCTGATGACAGCATATGGATGTGTACCACCTGTTATGAGTGTCAGGAAAGATGCCCACGAGGTATTAAAATTGTGGACATTGTAAAAATCGTACGAAACTACGCTGCCCAGGCAGGTTACATGGGTCAAGCACACAAAATGGTGGGAAGTTTCGTAATCAAAACCGGTCACGGTGTACCAATTAACCCAGCAACTAAAGAACTCAGAAAAAGAGTGGGACTAGACGAACTACCACCAACAACCCACAGCTTCCCAGGAGCCCTAGACGAAGTCCAAGGCATAGTTAAAGCCACTGGATTTGACAACCTAATCGGATACAACTGGGATACAGAAGCAATAGATTAAGGTGATTAATATGGCTGAACAAGAATTTGCATACTTCTTAGGATGCATCATGAACAACCGATACCCTGGTATCGAAAAAGCTACCCGAATACTCTTCGACGCATTAGATGTGGGTCTTAAAGACATGGAAGGAGCATCATGCTGCCCTGCTCCTGGTGTATTTGGTTCATTTGACAGAACCACCTGGGCTTCCATTGCTGCCCGAAACCTCACCATTGCCGAAGAACAGGGAAATGACATTATGACTGAGTGTAACGGATGTTTCGGATCACTATTTGAAACCAACCACATGCTACACGAAGACCCGGAAATGAAAGAAAAGATCAACAAGGTCTTGGCAGAAGTCGACCGAGAATACAAGGGTGAAATAGAAGTCAGACACTTTGCTGAAATCCTATACAACGATGTGGGACTTGAAAAACTCACTGAAAAAATGATCAAACCACTGAACCTCAACGTGGCTGTACACTACGGATGTCACTTCCTGAAACCTAGCTCAGAAATAGGTATCGATGATCCAATACAACCCTCCATACTTGATGAACTGGTAGAAATTACCGGTGCCAAATCAGTACCATACAAAGACAAAATGATGTGCTGTGGTGCAGGTGGAGGATTAAGATCCAGAGATATCGATGTAACCGCTGATTTCACCAAAGAAAAACTCACCAACATGAGAGATGCTGGTGCAGATGCCATAGTCAATGTTTGCCCGTTCTGTCACCTTCAATTTGACGTTGGACAAGTGGAGACAAACGAGAAATTTGGAACTGACTTTGACATACCAGTTTTCCACCTGGCCCAGTTATACGGAATGGCAATGGGTGTCAGCAAAGATGACCTCACAGTGGACGCTCACCAAATCAGCACTGACCCAGCCCTCAAAAAACTGGATGAAATAACTGGCGGAGAATAAACACATTCTCCCCTATAACTTCTTTTTTTTTATCCAAAGTTTTTTATTTTTCAAAATACTAATTTTAATTAAAAGTTACATTATAAGTATTAGGTAATGATTCACAAAAGAGGTGTTTTTTTGTTCGTAGCTAGTTTAGCCGGAGTTTTCAAATTCAAAGAACTACCTGAGAAATACGGTCCTTTTGTACAGTATAAGGCATCTATAGAAAATAAAACAATCAAAAGTGATGATGAAGTTGCAATTTTGGAGATCAAAGGCACAGAAAGTCTTCACGTCCTGTTTTTAGATTCTTACACTGATTTTAAACAAATCGAAGAGGAGCTTAAAACTGCAGACGCCAAGATCAATCACAGTTCCAAACAGGTTCTGGAAGGTTACCTATGAATGAATTACCTGCCGAACAAACCTGGCTGGTTCTGGTGGAATTACTCACCGATCTCAGGAAAAAGGGAGTAAAAATTCCTAAAAAAGTCACCAAAAACATTCAAATGGCCAAAACAGTCATAAACTTCTATAAAGTCGACCCAACAGACCCTGAAAGACAGGTGGAAGTTAAACGAATCAACGAATTTTTAACAACAGCACAAAATTCACTCATGACAATGGCTAACCAGTTCAGTGGAGACTACGCTGATGATTGGATGGAAAAACTACTACAAGCTTCCAGAGGAGAAGAAGTATATCCCCAGAAAAAAACTGATTCCAAATTCGTGATAGGTGCTCCTTCTGGTTTTTCAATGATCAGAGTCAACTTCAAAGCACCACTTTCAGAAGACCGAGTTCAGGAAATAGCTGAGTATCACAATGTTATAATCGAGTTTGTAGAAGATCATGTGATAGCAGTATACGGTGACCAAGAAAACCTTAAAAAAAGTCTCCAGGAACTTTCAACATTCTTTAAAGAACAATTACAAGACACTGATTAATTATAACAAGGCTTACAACTTAATCATAACTTAAAATATAAATTACTACAAAATTCCCTAAAACGGAGTGAATTGATAATGAGAATTCTCGCTGTCAGTGACCTACATGGTGATGCCAAACCCTTAATAACCTACCTCAAAGATAACAAGGTTGACCTAATAATTATAGCCGGTGACATCACTCATTTCGGCCCAGGAGAACTGGCCGAAGACATATTAAATGCATTAAGCACATTCCAAATTCCAGTACTTGCCATACCCGGAAATTGTGATCCAGAATCAGTGTACGCTAATATAGATAATTCCCCCGCCATAAATCTACATGCCAGAAATATGGTGGTTAAGAACATCGGCCTATGTGGATTCGGAGGATCTAATCCAACACCCTTTAACACTCCCCTGGAATTTGAAGAAGTCCAAATATATGATGAAGCCAAAAAAACACTTGAAAGTATTAAAGACGAAAAAATAACTCTTTTCATCACTCACGCACCCCCATATGGTACTAAAACAGACCTATTACCTTCAGGGGAACATGTGGGCAGTACAAGCCTCCGCAAGATAATTGAAGAACTTCAACCCACCCTGAATATTTGTGGCCACATACATGAAGCCAGAGGCATTGATAAAATAGGAAAAACCCTGATCATAAATCCGGGAGAACTTTCCGATGGTTATGCTTGTTTAATTAAAATTTCTGATTCTAAAGATAAAGAAAAAATTGAAACAGGAATTATTAAACTTTAACTAGGAAATTTGGCTTGTGTTATTTAGAGGATAAAAAAATCACCACAGAAAATGTTTTAAATGATGGTGACAAATAATATCTTGATTTTTATGTTTCTACATTCCCCCCTTATTGAGGTGAGATAATTATGATCATGGTTGAAGGAGAAGTAAGTGGTAAAAAATACAGGGAACCATTTTCAAAGGGAGTATTAGCAAGATCTTTAACCCGTGCAGAAATGGATCCCAATAAGGCCTACACATTCTCTTCCCAGATCGAAGCCCAACTCAAAAAGGAGGGTATTACTCTTATTAAACTGGATGATTTAATAACAATTGTCCGCCAAAGGCTCAAAGAAGAAGACAGTGAAATAGCAACCCAATATGGCCTATGGAAAAGGATCAGAAAATGTCAGGACCCTTTAGTAATTCTGGTTGGTGGTTCTTCAGGAACAGGAACCTCTTCCATAGCATTCGAGGTGGCTCACCAACTGGGAATTCGCCATATGATCAGTACGGACATGATACGGGAAGTTATGCGTAAAACATCATCTAAAGAACTTCTACCCACTATTTACGAGTCAAGCTACACTGCTTATCGTTCGCTGCGCATACCACCACCACCCGAACTGGACGAGATATTAATCGGTTTCAGAGACCATGTGGACACAGTTAGCGTGGGTGTGGAGGCAGTAATTGAACGTTCCATCACCGAAGGTATTAGCATAGTCATTGAAGGTGTGCACATTGTTCCGGGATTCATAAGGGAAGACTTGGTTGCCAGAGATAATGTACACATGTTCGTTTTAACATTAGAAGATGAAGACGTTCATAAAGGAAGATTCTACTCAAGATGCCGCCAGCAATGGGCTAGAAGGCCCCTGGAAAGGTATATGAATTATTTTGGAGCTATCAGAAGAACCCACAAATACTTCGAAAGCCAAGCCAACAAGTACCATATTCCAGTTATTGAAAATATAGATATTACAACTACCCTGGAATCCATTATTGAAGAAATAACCAAGACCTATGGAAGTGAAGACAATGTTGAAACTAAAGGTTAAGGATGTGATGAGGCGGGAGATTGTTACTGTAACTCCCACGGAAGATGTTGTGTTTGCCTTTGAAAAACTTATGAAACATAAAATAAGTTCACTACCAATACTGGACGGAGACAAACTGGTAGGAATTGTCACAGCCACTGATTTAGGCCATAACCTCATACTGGACAAATACGAATTAGGAACCACAGTAGGAGAAGTGATGGTTGAACAAGTAGTGCATGTGGCACCTGAAGATGGTCTGATGACTGCCGTACGTAAAATGCATGAATATGGCTCTGATGAAGGGATTATCAATCAATTAGTGGTGTTGGATAACAATAAACTAGTGGGTATTGTTTCTGATGGAGATATAATCAGATCTATCAAAGTTTAAGGGAAAAAATAAAAAATTTTTTTCCAACCTTTTTTTCTATTCTTTAGGAACTATTCTGGGATTGAATGAGTCACATAAATTGGCAAATTTTTTGGGAAACTCCATACTTAGTTTTTCAATGATCTCCTCTTCAATTTCTGGACTTTTTTCCACAGAAACCGAGTAGGAATCTGCACTCAGCACCACCTTCAAAATTTCTTCCCCAATACTGAACTCCATTGGTATCGGTTCACCAGCATCCAAAGTTTCCACCACATCCTTCATCACTTGTTTACTCAGTTTGAGCAATTTTCTCCCATCAGGAGTGTAGGTTTCATTGGGTGTTTCGATTTTTGTTATTCGAAAGGGAGCACAACCCTCAGTCCGGGCGGCTTTCCGGTTTGTCCAGAATATTGCTACCATCACCTTCCTTTCATTGTCCATATCACTTTCAAATTCCAAGGATTTCATAAATTCCCTCCTATCATGTGTTTTTTTTTTAAAAAATTGATTGATTTTTTTTCTTAGATCTTTTTAATTTCCAGACCCATATTTTTCCCTAACTGGTAACATTCATCCATCTGATCACCGTCAGGCACGTAATCCACTTCATAAGTGTTTTGAACGTTGAATCCACATTTTTTCAAGGTTTCGGCGACTTTAACCGCACCTTTACCACTCCACCCCTTAGAACCGAACGTGAGTGCTAAACGTTTCATACCAGTGCGTTGGAAGCTTAAACCTTCCAAATAGTATAAAAGATCCCCAACACTGGGATATGGTCCGTTGAATATCGTTGGAACTCCCACCAGCAAGGCTTTACTATCTAAGATGTCATTGACCATCTCGCTACGTTCATCATCATGCAGGAAGTACATAGCCACATCCACACCTTCACTCATAATCCCCTCAGCCAGGGCATGAGCCATCATACGGGTGGAATAATGCATAGTGTCATAGATAATGGTTGCTTTATCTTTACATTGTCCAGTGGCCCATTCACTGTAAGCAGTGATGATCTTCGATGGATCAGTCCAGATCTGACCATGAGAAGGTGCGATCATCTTAATTTTAGGGAGTAAACCCAGCTTTTCAACCTCTTCCAACTTTTTCAGAACTAACATCGATGCAGGGGTTACCAAGTTAGCATAGAATTTCTGAGCAGCGTTCATTAACACATGTTCCGGGATTTCATGGTCATAACGTGCCTTGAAGCAGAGGTGTTGGCCAAAAGCATCATTGGAAAAAAGTATACCCTCATCTGCCAGGAAGGTGAACATACTATCTGGCCAGTGAAGCATTTTAGCATCTAAAAAGGCCAGAGTACGACCACCCATTTTTAGAGAGTCACCAGTTTTAACTGGACGGAAATCTGCATCAGCCAATCCAGGATAATGTTGTTTTAAACCATTTATCGCCACCTGGCTGCAGTAGATGGGAGCATCAGGGAAGCGTTTGTGAATTTCAGAAAGAGCACCGCTATGGTCACGTTCAATATGGTTCTGGATGATGACATCAATTTTCAAATCTATTCCCTCTTTCTGGAAAGCATCTTCAATCCTTCCCCATAATTGTCCAGAAGAACCAGGATAAGTGTTATCAATCAGGGCTACTTCATCATCCCCAAACACTAAAAAAGCATTGTAAGTTGTTCCTTTTAGAGTGTAACCATGATAACTGCGAATATCCCAGTCCATCACTCCAATCCAGTACACACCTTCACCAATCTTAACCGCATCTGCCTTCATTAAAATACCTCCAGATCTTAAAAATCTCATTTAATATTTAATCCAGGTCACATTTATTTTTTTTCACGAACTGTTCGATCATAATGCACATTTAATAAAAATAATCCCCGGTCATCTTTTTTTTTAAAAACAAAGAAAATATTCAGGAAAACTAATCAAAACAATACAAAATCATCACTTAAAATAATAAACATCCCTGTTTTTAGCAATTTTTTTGAGGGGGAGATAAAACTGATTTAGGATTAAACTCAAAAAAAAATGTCTAACTTCATCCATGGATCAACCCACACATACCACTATTCTACATACACCCTACCTTCAAATACATAAACATAGGCTGGATATGGGGTTTACGATCAAAAATCACAACCTTAAAATACCATCAACACCAACAATAATTGGGCTAGACTGGAGGGTCAGGGGTCCTCTGTAAGCGCACATCCCCTATATGGTGCAGTCGAAGTTCAAGGGGCGGCAGTTTGAATGGTTACTGGCCCAGGATCTCAGCGTAGAAACCTCGTCCTGCAGGATCAGTGGTGGCCGGGTTCTGGCTGGAGGGCCAGAGTAAACTGTCTTAACCAGGGGAACGGGTCAGGTCTGGAAAGAAGCAGCTCTACCTTGGACAGCTGATGCTTGTGGAACAACGGGGCGGAGCCGGGTTTTTGGACAACCAGCAACCAGGATACCTGTCCACCTTTGAACACGCCCACTTTAAAATGACTCTAGTCAAAAAATATAATCCGGTACAAAACTATTTAAAAAAAATCAGTTATTAAAAGATTATAAATAATCCACGAGTTTAAATAGTAGATTAGACAATGTTTTGATCACCACTTTTTTTCCAAAAGTGATGGATAATAAAAACGCATTTGCAGGGGTGGCCCAGCCCGGTACGGCGTGGGACTGCTAATCCCATGATCCTTTGGATCTCGCGGGTTCAAATCCCGTCCCCTGCGCTTACACTAACTGTTTATTTTTATATTTGCCCAAGAACCATATCTACAAATTCAACAGGCATAGATGAGCTTTCAGATATCTCTTCTACAGAAAGTCCCTGTGCAGCGAACCTTCTTACCACAAATTCAAGTGGCTCAGCAACTTCAACAATATATCCATCAGGATCAAAAAAACGCATCACCTTCTGTCCCCAGGGTTGTTCACGGATTTTATGAAGGAATTTGTAATTTAAAGATTCTAACGTTCTTTCTATTTCCTCTAAATCTTCACATTCAAAGTACAATTCCATGAAATGTTTTTCAAAATCTGTCTGGATAGGTGAAGTTTCACCTAAAAGCTCCTGGTAGTGTTGGACATCATGAATAGCAAAACCAGCTTTAAATGACACATTGGCACCATGGTCGAGTTCTACTTCCTGCTTCATGATTTCTTCATAGAATTTTCGGGATTCATCAATATCTTTCACAGTAATTAAGGGAGCTATATATTTAATTTTCATAGTTACCACCTTCAAATGGTTCGCATATTCATTTCAATTGTTTATCAATGATCATTTTTTTCATGGCATTTCCAAGTCTTCGCATACCTTCTATGATGTCTTCCTCACAGCAGTTAGAGAAATTCAACCGCATGGTATTTACTTCAGGTTTTTCAGTGTAAAACGCCTCACCAGGGACAAAAGCAACCTTTTCATCCATCGCATATTCAGTTAACTCCAGTGATGACATGCCTTCAGGCAGGGTGATCCACAGAAACATCCCTCCTTCTGGTTCGGTGTGTTTAATTTGGCTGGGCAGGAAATCTGCAATAGATTCAACCATTTGGTCTCGCTGCGACTTATACAGTCTTCTTATGTTCTGGATATGCTCATCAACATTGTTATCCCTAAGGTACTGGTAGACCACTCTCTGAGTGAAATAATTTGAGTGTAAGTCTGAAGCTTGTTTAACAGTAATCAGTTTATCCATAACCTCAGGAGGGGCCACAATCCAACCCATCCTCATTCCCGGGGAAACAATCTTTGAAAAAGTACCAAAAAGTACAGAATCAGGTAGTAGGGATTTGATGGGAAGCATGTCATCACCCATGAATCTTATATCCCCATAGGGATTGTCCTCAACCAGAATGGTGTTATGTTCTTTAAGGATCTCTGCAACTTCTTCCCGTATTTTACGAGAATAAGTTATCCCAGTGGGGTTTTGAAAGCTGGTGACAGCGTAGAAGAGTTTAAGATCTTCAGTACGTAGTAATTTTCCCAGGATATCAGTGTCAACCCCATCCTCCTGAAGAGGCACTGAATGAAATTTAGGTTCGAACAATCCAAAGGCCTGAATTGCCGCTAGATAAGTTGGTCTTTCCATAACCACCCCATCATCCCGATCTAGGAAGACCTTCCCCACCAAGTCCAAGCACTGCTGGGATCCATTGGTTATCAGGATATCATCACTATCCACATTCAAACCCTGAGCACTGTATCTTTGGGCTATGAAATTCCTTAAAGGAGCATAACCTTCAGTTGTACTGTACTGAAGAACCTGCTTGCCTTCATCATCCAATATTTTGGAAGTGGCCTTTTTCACCTCGTGAACTGGGAATGATAAGGGGTTGGGAAGTCCACCAGCAAAGGAAATAACATCAGGATCTTCAGTGACTTTCAGGATTTCTCTGACAAATGATCTCGGTATTTTATCTATACGACGGGCAAATGGGTAATTCATAAAAATTCCTCAAAATTATAAACTGTTTTTAAATTTATCTAACTATTTTTTACTACCATAGCTCTGCACATGTTTCCATGCATCATGATATTGTTCAAACCCGTCCTTACAGGTATAAATTGATGTATCTTTTCGATTGAACACTTCACGGTCTTTGCCCACTGGACAAACTTTGATGCAGATGCCGCAGGGGGAATTATACTGTTTTCTAAGTTTTTTGCTACGTTTAGCACATTTAATCTTGTTTATGGGTGGTGGGGTGCTGTTTTCAGGTGGATACTTTGATTCTATGGCTTTCACAGGACATTGATCTGCACAGGAAAGGCAACGAGTACATAAATCCTCACCAGAAATAGGGTCTCTTTTGATTTTGGCAGTGGTAAATATGGATGTAAAACGCACCCTTGGCCCAAATTCAGGGGTTAGAAGAACATTGTTTAATCCAAAAGAACCTAAACCCGCCAGAAACGCGGCATGTTTATGGGAGAAAAAGGCTAATGGCCTTTTAAGCAGGATGTCAATATCTCCATAACCATCTCTTGGCAGGTAAATTGAGGGATAACCCTTTAAGGTCAGATAATTGGCAATTTCGTAGGCTTTCTCATCCAAAAGATTATTCACTGTTTGGTAAAGTTCATGATAATATATTGAAGGAGCAGTTTCAACTATGGGGAGTGGCACTGGCAATCCAATCACTATAACCGTTCTAACTTCTGGATAGATTGATTGTGGCCAGAATTCCCGGGGTATCCAGTTGGAGAAATGTTGTGGTAATGTACTAGGGGGTTGTTCCCACCTTTCTTTAGGTGCAAAACCCACCATTGGCAATCCTAGTTTGTTACATTTATCCTTGATTTCTTCCTTAAGACTGGAGGCAGTTTCTGTTTTCATATTTTTTTTAAAAAATTCATTTTTTTCCCTAAATGTGCATCCATTTCATCAGTGACGATTGAAGGTATTGTGCGGAGGATGCATAAAATTATGGAATTCTAGAGTTGTATTCTGATTTCTGTATATCCTTTTAACCATTTGAGTACTTCGAACCACACTACACTGAGGGTGCCGGCTACAATGCACAGTATGATATCACCAGTACTCAAGGGGCAGAACCTGAAAAGTTGCTGTAATGGTGCAAAATAGATCACCAGTCCCAAAAATACCAGTGCACCAGTTAAAACCCACCAAAGTGCCTTGTTAGGGGTTTTGATCGTCTGGAATATGGTGTTGGACCAGGAACGATTGGTTAAAATTAAGGATAAATTAGCAATGATCATGGTGGTGAAGCTAACAGTCCGGGCCAGATCATCTCCCCTACCCATAGTGATGAGATAAACTGCTAAAACCATGAAAAAAACAATTATTCCCTGTAAAATGCCCATTCCAACAGTTCCCTTGTTAAACAGTGCTTCATCTGGATTCCGGGGAGGTCGGTTCATAATATTTTTTTCAGCAGGTTCAGCTTCAAATACCACAGTACAGGAGGGGTCGATGATAAGTTCCATGAACACGATTTGCACTGGGAAAAGAACCAGGGGCCATTGGAATAACACTGGGAAAAAGGACATTCCAATAATGGGAATATGTACCGCAAAGATATAGGCGCTGGCCTTTTTCAGGTTATCATATATTCGTCGACCCATCTTCACCGCAGATACAATTGATGAAAAATCATCCTCCAACAAAACCAGTGATGATGATTCCCTGGCCACATCAGTACCCCTACCACCCATACTTATACCGATCTGGGCTGATTTAAGGGCGGGAGCATCGTTAACCCCATCTCCAGTCATGGAAACAATCTCTCCATTAGATTTAAGAGCCTCAACCAAACGCAACTTCATCTCCGGCACCATACGAGCAAAGATGTTAACACTCTTAACCTTTTCTTTAAGGGTTAAATCATCCATTTCTTCCAATTCAGCACCAGTTATAACTTTTTCTGGTTCTTTGAGTCCTATTTTTCCTGCTATATTTTTGGCTGTGCCCGGATAATCTCCAGTGATCATCACCACCCTGATCCCTGCCTGGTAACATTCCGCAACTGATTGTGGAACTTCTCCACGAACCGGATCCTGAAATCCAACCAGCCCTAAAAACTGGAAATTAAAGTCATGCTGTCTTCCAGGAAGACCTGTTTTTTTAAAGCAAGCTCTGGCCACTCCAATAATTCTTAAACCTTCACTGGCCATTGAAGAGATATTATGGGCTAACTGATTTAGTTCATCCTGACTCATATGGCAAAGATCTGCAACAGCCTCAGGTGCACCTTTTGCAGCTATTATATAGTGTTCATCCTTTGTAGATTGCCACACATGAGACATGGCCAATAGTTCCTGGGAAAGCGGGTACTCGTGCACCAAGTCCCAGTTTTCATGCAGATGTTCTGTTTTCTTAAGGGTTTTATCACCTAAATCCTTAAGGGATTTCTCCATGGGATCAAAAGGATCTCTTTGACTGGCCAGGATACCAAATTCAATGAGTTCATGGAATTTTCCAGGTAAATAATCGGTTTTCTCATGATCTATATCAAAAAAATCATCCCCACTCATTATCATGGCCACTGACATTTTGTTAAGGGTTAAAGTTCCAGTTTTATCCACACAAAGCACAGTAGTTGATCCTAATGCTTGTATGGCATGAGAACGTCTGGTTAGAATGTTTTTCTGAGATATTCTCCAAGCACCCAGTGCCAGGAAGATGGTTAACACCACTGGGAACTCTTCAGGGAGGATGGCCATGGCCAGGGTTATACCTGCCAGAAAACCATTAATCCAGTCCATACGGGTCAATCCATAGATCACAACTACCGCAGCACACAGTACAACACCTATCAGTGCAAAATCGCGTACTAATGTCCGGATTTCCTTTTGCAGTGATGTGTCCTCTGTTTCCAGAGTTTGGAGTCGTTTTCCAATACGGCCCATTTCAGTGTTAAGGCCAGTGTGGACTACTTGAGCCACACCATGTCCCTGCACCACCAGCGTTCCAGAGAACACTGAGGGCAGACCATCACCACCCGGAGGATGCATATCCATAACCCCTCCACATGGTATTTTACGCACTGGAACTGGCTCCCCAGTTAGTAGGGATTCATTGATGAAAAGGTTGCTGCAAGAAATTATGATTGCGTCTGCTGGAACACGGTCACCTTCTTTGAGCATTATAACGTCATCAGTAACTACTTCCCTGCCTGCAATTCGCTTTTGCTTCCCATTTCGTATAACCAGGGCCCGGGGACTGGATAAGTCACGCAGAGCTTCCAGGGTGTTTTCTGTTTTTCGTTCCTGGTAGAAGGTGATCCCCATGATAACAAAAACAAAACCCAGAAGCATCAATGCTTCCTGAAGATCCCCTAAAAACAAGTAAATAGTGCCGCAAGCTATTAAAAGGAGGAACATGGGTTCACGGATGACTTCCAGAGCAATGGTAAAAAATGATCTCTTATCAGCTGAGGGAAGTTCATTGTATCCTTCTTTTTTAATTTTTAATGAAACCTCTTTTTGGGAAAGTCCTCTGGTGGTTTCCAGATCAAATTCATCTGCCAAAAAACATTACCTCCTACCCGGCGAAAAATTATTCATCATCACGTTTATTTACATATTAAAAGGAGAAAATATATCTTTTTCCCATTAATAAAAGTGTTAAAATACCCTAATTAACGAAATAGAATGTTAAGATCATCTAATTTTTGGGTTGGCCTTATTGTTGAATACCAAAAAGATAATGTAAGGATTGGATTGTAAATGTTTCAATGGTTGTTGTTGGTAGAAATTTTAATTAGTTCTATAAATCCACAGATTCCAGGCGATCCATAGCTTCTTCTAGATCTGGGTAGGATGCAGCATAAGAAATCCTGAAATGTCCTTCCCCATACTTACCAAAGGAATTTCCAGGAACCAGCACAACATCTTTTTTAAGGGCTTCTTGAACCAGTTTTTCCGGATTTTCAATGGAGGGGAAGACATAAAATGCTCCCTGCGGCTGGTTGCACTTTATTCCAATCTCGCGAAGTCTTTCTAATACCAGATTTCTTCTTCTTTCAAATTCACCAACCATTTCTTTTACCTTTTTCTGGGGGCCTTCAAGGGCTGCTAGAGCTGCTTTCTGGGAGAGGGATGTGGCACAAGTAACCGTGTACTGGTGTACTTTTAAGATTTCTTCAGTTAATTCAGGAGGTGCAGCCAGATATCCGATCCGAAAACCAGTCATGGCATAAGTCTTGGAGAATCCATTAATTGTTATAACGTTATCGGAGTAACGAGCCGGACTGTAATGCTTCTTTCCATAAATGATTTTTTCATATATCTCATCGGAGATAAGAATAAGGTCATGATCATCAGCAATATCAGCTAAACCCTTAACATCATCCTTTTTTAGGACACCACCAGTGGGGTTGCCAGGTGAATTCATTATAATGGCTTTAGTATGGGGAGTTATCAGTTCAAGCACGTCTTCTGGTATCATCCGGAAATCGTTGTCATCTTGAAGATGGACTGGGACTGATTTTCCTCCAGATATTTTAACACAAGCATCATAAGCTACAAAACCAGGATCAGGAATGATTACTTCATCTTTTTCATCTATTAATGCATTGGTACTGGAATATAATGCACCACTGGCACCAGCAGTAACAATTATTGATTCAGGATATGTTTCGATGTGGTTTTCATTTTTCAATTTATGGGATATGGCTTCACGTAGTTCCATAATTCCCATGTTTCCAGTGTAATGAGTGAAACCTTCATCAAGGGCTTCTTTAACTGCTTCACGGATATGTGGTGGGGTGTTAAAGTCTGGTTCACCCAGTGCCAGGTTTATGGAGTTTTCTCCCACCATATCAAACATCTTTCGAATTCCGGATAAATCAATGGACTCTACTCGTTTAGCTGGTTTCATGATACATCACTAAACTTTTTATATGTTAATTGAATATTTTAAATTAGTATGTTATTGTTTATTGCAAATTGGATGTTTATATGTGGGAAAATAACTTGTTAATCGAGAAGATTAAAGAAGAGAAGAATTTAATTCTTGTTTTATTATTATACTCACTTTTTTCAATTATTCTGTTTTCCCATTACAAATATGTAATCAATTCTGATGGAATAGCCTACATTAGCATTGCAAAATATTATTTTGATGGCCATATATCATATGCTATCAATGGTTACTGGAGTCCTTTATATTCCTGGATTCTCTTGCCTTTCCTAGTTTTATGGTCTGGTAATTTAGGCAATATTATGGTTATGAAGATAATGGGGGTTATTATTGGTTTATTTACTTTAACAGCGATCAATTCTATTTTAAATAATTTAAATATTGATATTGGCCAAAAAACTATATTATTACTGAGTTTGATTCCATTCGTGCTATATTTTTCATTAAGATTTACCACTCCTGATTTATTGGTTACATGTATCTTGTTATATTATTTCAATTGTTTGATTGACAAGAAGTATAGAAAATTAACATCTTTAGGGCTGATTACTGGTATTTTGGGGGCAATAGCGTTTTTAGCAAAAAGTTATTGTTTTTATTTTTTCATTGTACATTTTATTTTAACCAGTCTTTTTTTCATGAAGAATTTTCCTGAAGACCGGTCTGTTATTAAAAAAAATTTTTTATTAGGTTTGTCTATTTTTTTAGTTATTAGTGGTGTTTGGGTCGGTATCATAAGTGAAAAATATGGGGTAATTACTGTGGGGACGGCTGGATCTTATAATCATGCAATTGTGGGTCCTAATTCCAATGGTCACTTAACTCGTTATCAGATTTTAACACCACCTCATGAATTTGCAGTTAGTTCCTGGGAGGATCCAAGTTATTTTGAAGTTAATAAATGGAATCCATTAGAATCAAAACAGGCGTTAAATCATCAGATAACGATTATTTTAGGTAATATTTGGATAATACTATTTTTTTCAATTTCAAATAATTTTATAACATTTTTTGCATTTATATTGGCATTATATTTATTTTTAAAATCAAGCAAAAAATCGATAAAAAATAATATAATTCTATTTATTGGAACAATGATCATTTATACTGGGGGATATACTTTCATTGTAATAGAAGAAAGATATTTATCGTTTTTTTTATTGTTATCATTCTTACTTGCATTTTATTCGTTAAGCATGCTTTTTAAAGAAAATTTAATTAAATATAATTATTTTAAATTTGTTTCAATTTTTTTAGGATTATTATTATTTTTATATCCTATATTGCCGATGAGCAATTTACCTATAGACGGATATTCGGAGGTCTATGACAATAGTCTGGAATTAAAATTAAAGGGAGTAATGGGTAATATGGCTTCTAATGGCCAATGTGATGTTATGTTGTATTATTGTTATTATTTAGATAGTAAATATTATGGTGTTGCCAAAAATCAGTCTAATATTGAATTAAAAGAGAATTTAATCTCCAATAAAATCGATTACTATTTTATTTGGGGAGATCCATCTTCCAATCTTGATTTAGGTGAAATCGTATACCAAAATAGAGATTTTAGAGTATTAAGGGTGAGTAAAAGTTAATCTCATGTTTGATTAGTTACAGGCACCACAATCATAACAACCAAAAGCTTCACACCATGGTGTTAAATCACCTTTTAATGCCTTTTTGTATTCATTTTTTAAAAATTCATCATTTATCCCAACATCTATATCCTTCCATGGGAGTTGGCTTTTTAACTTCCAGTGGACGTTTACTTTTTTCCATTCTCCAATGGGAACTTTTTCATTGGAAGTTTTTTCAATGATACTAGCTAAATTGGAATTTCCCATTGATAATATGTACTGGATTAATGATTTGTTGGGATTTTCAACCTTGAAGTGCCAGTTTTTCAAGTTCTTTTTAAGGTAATTTGTTTTTACCTTCACATCTTCAAGGTCAAATTCAGCCCATTGGAATGGAGTATGAGGTTTTGGTATGAATGGGTTAACACTTATCCTGAGTGAATCAGGGTGGGGTGCCATATTTTGAAGATCCCTTATCAGATTTACCATATCTTCAATATCATCATGTGTTTCTGTGGGCAGTCCTATCAGGAAATATAGTTTAACGTTGAGGTTCATTTTAAAGGCAGTTTCCATTTTGGCTATAATATCATTATCATTGATTGGTTTGTTGGCCACTTTTCGCAGTTTCCAAGTGGATTCTGGGGCGATGGTAATTGTCCTAAGACCACTTTCTTTCAAACTTTCCAAAAGATTCTTGGAAATTGATTCAACCCGCAAAGAGGGAGTGGTAACTTGAAAACCATTTTCCAGAAGTTCATGACATAACTCTTCTATCTGGGAGTAATCAGACACAGCTGCACCGATAAGGGCGATTTTATCCAGACCAGTTAATTCTCTCCCTTTTTCTGCAGTCCAAATGAGAGTTTTAATATCAACTTCTCTCCGGGGACGGTAAATACAGCCTGCCATGCAGAAACGGCATCCTCGGGCACATCCCCTGGAAACTTCCAGGAGAAAAGACTTTCCAAAGGCAGGAATCAGTTCTTTATTGTCTGTTTCCGGGAATACTTGCCGAACAGGCCTCCAAGCATCATCCATATCTTCCACTTTAACCAGCCTAACTTTGCCTTGTACCATATCCGGAATAAAAACACCTTCCAAACCACTAAAAGCCCCTATTTCCTGGCGAGGGTTATTCAGTTGACGTAGTATATCCAGAAATTCTGGAAGAATAGCTTCTGCTTCTCCAATAATAAATAAATCTATAAAGGAACTCATGGGCAAAGGATTTGAACTTGCACAGGGACCACCAGCTATTACAAGGGGATCATCAGGGCTTCGATCTTCTTTTCTAGGATTCAAACCACCCTCACGCATCATCTCCAGAACATGAGGATAATCCTGCTCATACTGGAGTGAAAAGCCCACCACATCAAAATCTTTAAGTGGTGAACCAGTTTCAAGGCTCCTACCGTAAGGGTAAACCACCCGTTCACAGTAAACATCTTCCTGATGATTTAAAAAATCGTAGATAATGTGAAACCCCAATGAAGACATGGCGCTACGGTAAAAATTAGGATAACATGAAGCAAAACGCACATCTGCCTTAAGAGGATCTTTAACCATGACATTGTGTTCTAGGAACATAATCTTATTATCTCTCACACCAATATAATCAAGATACCTATAACATCTAATTAACCCATAAAATAAATCGAATATCTAATCAGCAAACCAGTAAAAATAATAATGGTTTTTTTCAATCAAATAATTTTAGGAAAAATTGTATGTCTACCAAAAAATACGGCAAAGTGGCAGTGGGAGGGACTTTTGACAAGTTCCATGAGGGCCACCGCTTGTTAATAGAAAAAGCATTCCAGATAGGGGAAAATGTATTAATAGGAGTGACTTCCGATGAATTTGGTGGATTGAAAGGCGAAATTGAGCCATGTGATGTGCGGATGTCCAATTTAAATTTACTCCTAAAAGATAGATCAAACTACTACTTGGCCCGTTTGGAGGAACACTACGGTCCAACAGTGGATGATCCAACTATAGATGCCATTGTTGTGAGCCCGGAAACAGAACCCACAGCCCAGAAAATTAATCAAATACGTCACAATAAAGGAATGAAGTCTCTTGAGATTATAACAATAGGCATGGTTCTGGCTCAAGACGGCAAACCAATATCTTCCTCTAGAATACGCCGAGGAGAAATAGACCCCAATGGAAAAATCATCAAAGAACCAAAAAAGTAATAATAACTTTTTTAATCAACATGAGGCTTTTAAATGAAAGTGGTTGTTGGATCCCAAAACCCAGTAAAAATCAAGGCAACTGGAAACGTGTTAAAACAAATATACTCCGAACTAGAAGTCCAAGCAAAGCATGCAGACTCAGAAGTCCCGGATCAGCCAATTGGTCTGGAAATAACAATTAATGGCGCCATTAACCGGGCTAAAAATGTATATGCGAAAGAATTCGATCTTTCAGTGGGTATCGAGTCTGGTTTACTGGAAACACCCCACAGCATAACAGGATACCTAGACTTACAATGGTGTGCCATCTATGATGGTGAAAAAACCACCCTTGGTGTCAGTGCCGGGTTTGAATACCCGCCTTTGGTGATAGAAAAGGTCTTAAAAGGTATGGAAGTGGGTGATGTTATGGATCAGGTAACTGGCGTTGACAATTTAGGCGAAAAAAAAGGAGCAGTGAGTCACCTTAGCAAAGGATTGCTAGATCGGACAGGTAACACTGAACAATGTGTTTTAATGGCCATGATACCGCGAATGAATCAAAAATTATATTTTAAAAAATAATTCAACATCATTGGACAAATTGACGTGCAGTAATGATAAAATATTTTTAATGGAGTTCTTTAATGATTAAATCCGAAAATAAGCATAATTCCTGGGTTTTTTTAATCATCTTAGTATTAATTGTGGGTTTGATTATATATTATCGTCTTAAAATGCACTTGTATTTGTGGCCAGCGTATGACACTTATGATTTACTTGCCAACGCTGCACTATTTGCAGGTAAGGGGATAGGATATTCAGATCTATTAAGACCCCCTTTACTTCCCTTTTTAACTTCCATCTATTTCATGTTTGATGGATTGAGTATTACGCCCATATTAGTTGTTGACGGATTTTTATGCATATTCGGATCTATTGGCTTATATTTGTTCTTAAAAGAACGTTTCAATCCATTAATCAGTTTTGTTGGGAGCCTTTTATATATCACATCTCCCTTAATTCTTGTAAACGCTGCTGCTGGTTATAATGACATTCCCAGTGTCTCTCTCGGTATTTGGGCTCTGTATTTAACCTATTTGGGCGTTAAGAGGAATTCTAAATTTTTTTACTTGGCATTTCCAATGGCTATGCTTGCTTTTTTAACCAAGTACAACATGGCTCTGTTAATATTTCCAATGTTATTGTATATTTTTATGAGTTGGAAGGAGATAAAAAAACCTAAAACCATTTTGAGCGGAATGTTTTTAGGAGCACTCTTATTAGTTCCGGTGTTGCTTTTTTTAAACATGAAATTAGGCAATCCTCTATATCCCTTCATGAGCTTCTTCGGAACATCAGGCGGATCAAGCGCTTCATCACTCCATTTTGCATATAATCCTGATTTATTATATTATCTCAAGCGTATGCCGGTTTATTTAGGAAATACTGCTTTATTAATAGTATTTTCAACTTTATTTGGTTTATTAGTTTACATTTACCAAAAAATGGATAAAATTAGGCTTTTTAATTGGAAACAAATAAAAAAAGATGGAAATAAAACCAGTTTAATAGTCTTTTTGGCTATTTTAACAGTTTTATTATTCACTTTTGGAAAGGTACATTACATTGTTAGTGAAATATTTCTTTTTGCCCTAATTTATCTCATCTTTAAGATTTCTTCTAGATTGGGATGGGATTGTAAGATGGATCTGCTCTTCTTATCGTGGTTTGCAACATTCTTCGTATTTCATAGTGCCTATGTGACCAAGGATCACCGATACTTCATCTTTATGATAGCACCAGTCACCTATTTCCTAGTTCGTGGATTAAGTTTTACAATTGAAACATTACGATTTGATTTCAAAAATAAAAATATAAGTTTATACGCTTTTTCAGCATTTTTATTAATCCTGATGACTTTATTCACTTTTTCGCAATTTGAAATCATTGAAAAGGCGAATATGGGCAACAAATTATTCAATGACGAAGTTTATGATGCCTGCAACTGGTTAAAAAAATATGATCCGAACTATCGATCTAAAGTGGTATATGCTGATTATTGGGCTATGTTTTCATGGCACTTAAAGATGGATGTGGGGAAAATGCCATTATTCCGGAATAATCAGAGGATATTATTAGGTGCTGAAGACAAAAATATCACTGAAGAGGATAAAAAAGCTTATGATAGGGAATTAAATAGAACAAATCCTGATTACTATTTTTTCACATGGGGGAAAATAAATTTCACTAACTATAAACCTATCAAGATTTTTGGAGAAGTAACCGTTTATGAAAGGATAGAGTGAAAATAGATTTTAAGATGTTATTTAAACAATAGATGTTAAAAACTCTCTGATCTGAAATAGATAAGTTTCCAGTAAGATTATATTTTAATGTTAGGTGGATAATCAAGAAATTTAATGAATTTCACATATTTATTTGTGGTAAAAAATAATACCTTACGGTATTTTTTTTGAAATATTGAATCTCTAAACATATTTCTATGAAGGGTTACACAGTATAATAATTTTAGCACCTATTTAACTAAAATTAAATATTAATGATAAAATGAGTTCTGCAAAAAAAATAGCAAAGAATACCAGCATATACTTCCTGGCGAATTTATTATCTTTTGTTATAACATTTTTTACTACAATTTACACTGCTCGTTATCTCGGTGCAAATGGATATGGAATTTTATCTTTAGCGTTAGCCTTTTCAGGAATTTTTGCTTTAATATCAGATTTAGGTATAAGTACTCTGACAACTAGAGAACTAGCAAAAAATAAATCATTAACTGATAAGTTTGTGGGGAATACATTAGTTATAAAAATTATGTTAGCTATTATTGCTATAGCAATAATATTTATAATTGCAAACTTAGGTAATTATTCCTCCGAAGCAATGATGACCATTTATATTATTTCTTTATCTATTATAGTGGGAGTTTTTCCTGGAATTTTTTCTTCAGTTTTTCAGGCTTATGAAAAAATGGAATATCCATCGGTAAACATTATTTTGGTTGCCACATCCATACTAATGGGAACTTTATTTTTGATATGGAAAGGGTCAGGAGTCATCGAATTCGCGTTTCTTAACCTAGGAGTGGGTTTAATTGTATTAATTTATAGTTTTTTTGTGTACAGTTGGAAAATTTCAATACCCAAAATTGAATTTGATGCCTCTTTTTTGAAAAGAATAATAAAAGAATCACTTCCATTTGGTCTGATAAGCTTAAGTGGTATGATATATACTTATCTCGACTCAATAATATTGTCTTTATTAAAACCCATAGAAGTTGTAGGATGGTACAGTGCCGCTTATCGGATTATGTTAGTTTTATTATTTATACCTGGAGCAATTAATGTGGCAGTTTTCCCGGTAATGTCTAAATATTTTAGTTCATCTCAAGATTCTCTAAAATTGATTTACGAAAAATATTTCAAGTTAATGATCATTATTGTCATTCCAATAGGTTTTGGAACGTTTTTACTAGCAGACAAAATAATATTTATCATGTTTGGTCCAAGTTATACTAATTCTGCAGTAATATTACAAATACTCATCTGGACCATTGTCTTCACGTTTTTGGGTGCGCCATTTGTTCAACTATTTCAGGCAACCAACTGCGAACTTATCATAACCAAAATCTCTGTAATTTGTGTAATATTAAATTTAATTCTAAATATAATTTTAATACCAAAATTCAGCTATATTGGTGCTAGTTTTGCAACTCTCGTAACCGAAATCATTCTTGTTTCATATATTGTAATAGTTGCTAATAAAATGGGATATGGTGTTCCTAAAGAAAAGGCTTTGAATATTATAATAAAAGTTCTATTTTCAAGTGTGGTGATGTCTGTTTTGATTTTGTATTTAGTAAACTTGAATCTATTGGTATTAATTTTGTTATCTGTTTTTATCTATTTATTAGTATTATTTATATTAAATGGAATTGATGATGATGAATTAAACATATTAAAACAATTATTAAAAGGATGATTATAAAATGAGTTGATAATAATAGAAAAATTGATGTTGTCCATTTTTTAGTTGGTAGCAAATTCTGCATTATTTTTAATTAATTATATATGATTTTTTTTTTTATTGTGATATTAAATCTTAATTTTCAATTTTAAAGTAGTAAAATTAATATATGGGTGAGAGTAGATTAATTTACATGACAAACATAAAACAACCTACTCTCGATGATAGTATTGCTTCTAGACAATATAAACTTTACGATTGGTTAAATTTAAAAGATAAAAACATGGAATTAATAACTGAAATATATCATGACCCTCTAGAAACACTTGAAAATAGTAAAAGTATATAAAAATCAGGATAATAGTTATAGTGTCGTAAATCCCCTTTGTCCTAAATGTAACTCTAAAAAATTCATCAAATATGGAAATCATTTAAAATAAGACTACAAAGATATAAATGTAATAACTGTGGTGTATTTTATCAAACAAAACTAAATACGAATTTAAAACCGGGTTCAACTTATAATGAAGAAATAAAAGAGAATCCAGCTTTAATCAACAGCTTACAACATGTTTCACTACGAAACATAGCTAAAATCATTGAATTAGAATGGAATAAAAGGCTTTCACCACAATCAATCAAAAACTGGCTAACAAAAACAATTAAAAAGAAAAATAAAACCATCAAAACATTGTTTTCAGGATATTACAACTACGCCGAACAATATGTCAAAATTAACGGCCAATGGATGTACAGATTAGCATTATTCAACATAAAAAACAATATATTAGTTCAAGAAAAAATAGTAAAACAATTAAATCCACGGACAGTAGAAAAGTTTATAAAAGAAATTAAAGCACAAATCCCCATCATAGCAATAACAACAGATTCTAAACCATATTACAGAAATATAATGGATAAATTAGATATAAAACATCAATTATGCATATTTCACATCAAAAAAGAAATAAACACGTGGATAAAAAAACACAACAGGAAAAACAAAGACAATAAAGAAGATTTAGAAAAAATAATCTATTATAAAAACAGAATATTCGAAATTATAGATGTAAAAAACTATAACACAGCAAAAAGAAATTATTTAAAAAATTAAAACACGAAATTAACAATATCCTATACCAATTCAGGAAAATAATAACTAAAAAATTCTTAGTACACTTTGAAAGATTCATAAATTACTTGAAAGACCCGAATATTACTAAAACCAGTAACAAAATAGAAAACTACTTCCGAACAACACTACCCAAATCAATAAAAAGAATATTTAAAACAATCCACGGGCTTCAAGAGTATTTAACACTACAAAAAGAAAAATGGGACAAATCCCACAGAATTAACAAAAACAACTCAAAAAATGGATAACCCCAAAAATTGGATAAATGCGAAAGGGAGCTTAAAAAGACACCGCAACAAACTGTTAGTATAACTGACCTTGAAACACGATGGATGAAGAATAAAAAAGGTCGTATGGAATTTTCGTATAAATATGCAAATTGCAGTGGATCATAATTCAGGAATAATACTTGCTAGCACCATAACACAAGACCCCACTTACCATTATCAATTAATACCCCCTAAATTGAACAAATAACACAAATAATAGGATCATTACCTAGTTTTACCAAGATTAGTGCAGTATAATAGATACTATACAAAGAAAATAATCTAAGATATTTAACTGAATAACGGATTAGATGGTTACATAACCCAACAGAAAAACATAGTATAATGAAACTAAAAAACATTTTAAAAAAGATAAACCATTTTCCAAACACCATTTCAAATATAATTACATTTTCAGACGTTTATTATATGTCCAAATGGCAAAGAACTAAAGTATAAGAAGAGTTATAATTATAAATAAGCCCATATGAGACAATACTATTCTAGTGACTGTTTAAAATGTTTGGGATCAGGAAAAAATGCGTTGGTAAAGGCAGGGTAAGAGTAATACAGACTATGGGGATGTTTTAGCTAAACAAATGGTCCGTAAAATGGAAACTACAAATGGGAAGTTAGAGTTTGCTAAACGAAAAGAAACAGTGGAATGGCCATTTGGAAACATAAAAACAAAATTTAAAGCACACAGAATTTCTAACACGTAGATTAACACAAACAACAACAGAAAAAAACCTGATTAACACAGCACACAACATAAAAAGAATCCATAATGAAATTCAATCACAAAAAAAGAAAAATAATATTATAAATACATAAAGAAATAAAAATTCAAATAATTAAATGTTAATGTTTTATGATATGGTTAAGAGGTAAAACCTTGAAAATATGCATTGTTACTACAATGTTCCCAAAATTTTTGGGAGATTATTATGGTTCTTTTATCTTTGACGAAGTTAAAGCATTAACCAAAAAGGGATTTGAAGTTCATGTTGTTACTCAGCATAATCCTGGAATATCTTATGAAGAGGTTATGGATAACATTTATATTCACAGATTTAAATGGCTTGAACCCAAAAAATTCAGGGCCCTTGTTCATTTTGAAGGGTTAATGGATATTATTCGAATGATCACGTATGTCATATCTTTGTTTTTAAATTTAATCCTAATCATATGGAAATATAAAATTCAAATTATCCATGCTCATTCTGTTATTCCTACAGGTTTTATAGCCTCATTGGTATCAAAAATAATGCGTAAACCTCTTTTCATTACTGCACATGGTATGGATATTAACAATTTTGAAAATCAAAGGTTTTTCAATTACTTTATTTCACATTCTCTAAATTCTAGCTACAAATCAATAGCTGTCAGCGAAGATCTCGCTAATAAAATGAGATTAATGGTAAATGATGACAATAAAATTGTCGTTATAAAAAATGCAGTGGATACAGACAGATTCAATCCAAATAAAAACATAAATATCCGCCAAAATTTTGGTATTAAATATGAAGATGTTGTAATTTTATTTGTAGGATATTTAGATGAATTTAAAGGGATATTTGAGTTAATAAATGCATTTAATACAATTTCTAAAGATAATAAGAATGTTAAACTGCTAATGGTGGGTGTAGGACCTAAGAAAAAAAATTTGTTAAAGATTCTGAAAAAGAGGAGGATTGAAAGCAAAGTAATATTTACAGGGAGGATTGATCATCAAAAGATTCATAATTACTACCAAGCTGCAGATATTTTCGTACTTCCATCTTATACAGAAGGCGGCGGACCACCATTAGTTATAATGGAAGCTATGGCTTGTGCCCTTCCTATAATTGCCACAAAAGTGGGAGGGATACCGGAAGGCGTTGAAAATGGTGTAAATGGATTCCTTGTTAGTGCTAAAAATGTAGATGAATTGTCAAAAAAATTGAATATTCTTATTAAAGATGATAATTTAAGAAATAAATTTGGAAATAACTCATTGGACAAAATAAGCAAATATTCAATGATTTTAGGTAAAAAAACAGAAAATTTAATAAAATTGTATAAAAAATCAAATTAAAATTCATTTATCATAGTAATTATTCCATCATATACTCCTCTGTAATAAGCTAGGAATAGTTTGACGTTATTATAGTATATGCTCAAAAATAAAGGAAGTATCCCTACTCCAACAAATTGATAAATAATGAAAAACAGAAAATCAGTTTTTTTGGCCCATTTTTTCATTAATAACCATCTGTTCCTTGTTATGTAATACAAACCAACTTCACCGGCAATTCCTCCACCTGATTGGGATACTTTATGCCATATTTTGCTATTGGGAACAAAAACAGTTTTATAACCTCTTTCAGATGCTCGCAAGGTCCAATCTATCTCTTCAAAATATAGGAAGAATTTTTTATCAAATAATCCTATTTTTTCAATCACTTCTTTTTTAATAAAAAAAGCACATCCACTTGCATATTCAATTTCGGTCATTTGGTCATGTTGTCCTATGTCAATTTCATTATATCCAATGTTAAGGCCTCTGCAGAATTTCCACGAAATTTTACCCTTTGCAAACCATATTCTATTAGGTTCATCATAATAATAGATCTTTGGACCCACAATTCCAATCTTATCATTACTTTCAGATACTTTCACCATTTCAATTAAAAAATCTTTATCAACTACCGTATCATTATTCAAAAGTAGTATATAATCCGGATTTAAGTTTAATGCGTATCTAATTCCAATATTATTCCCTTCAGCAAATCCTTCATTTTTATCATTTTTAATTAAAATAAGATTAGAAGATGAGGATTTAATACTATTTTGAAAATTATTATTAAATTCTGTTTCTAAGATTTTAACAGGTTTATTCGAGGGATCATATTCAAAAAATGGTGATTTGACAATTATTTCACCATTACAATATTCTTTAATTTTCTTTAATGATTCATCCCTAGAATCATTATCAACAACAATCACATTGTAATTTGAATAATCGTTTTGGAAGATAGATTCCAAACATTCTATGGTATCTTGCCATCCATTCCAGTTTAAAATAATAATACTAATTTTTTGATTCATTTGCACATCCTAAATTAGTAGATCCATAATAGGATATTGATCATCAGTTTGATATTTTCCCTTAAATTGATTATGCTGAATTTGTATTATTTCTAAATAATATTATACTAAAATGGTTTATTTAAGATTTTTTTTCTAAATTTATTAATTTTCTAGAGTTAATTAAACAAACCAATATCACATAAGTTATTATAAATTTTAGCAAAATAAAGCTAAATAATATCTTCTGTTTAATGGTTCCATACTCTTTAACTGTTGAAGTAATATTCTTTATACTCAATCTTTGAAAATATAGTAATTTTGAGTCTTCTTTTTTAATGCTTCTCCCAATTTTATGATATACTATGGATTGGGGTACGTATATGGCCTTCCATGAGTTTATATATGCTCGCCATGAAAATTCTGCATCCTCATATTGGGTAACTAAATCCTCTCTAAATAGGCCGATTGATTCAAGCATTTCACGTTTATAAAGACAAGCAGCTCCTTTAGCCCCGATTACTTCAATTCGATTATCATATTGGTTTTTATCAATTTTTTTAGAACCCCTATCTACAACTCTTCCCCAACTTATTATATGGCCCGTAGAATCAAGTACATGGCGATTGTTTGCATTTAAAATTTTAGGTGCAAATATTCCTACTTTTTCTTGGTTTTTTGTGGCATTTATTAATTCTTTTAAGAAATTTTTGTCTACAATAGTATCATTATTTAATAATAAAATGTAATCTGGATAAAAAATTTTTAATGCTATTTTCATACCAATATTGTTACCCTTGGCATATCCATAATTTTTTGAATTTTTCAAAATTATTAGTTTTTGATCTAATCTTTTTTCATCACGATTGATTGAGTTGAAAGTTTTTTCTTCATATTCTAATAACTTAATATTTAGATCTTTAATCTGTGATTTAAGGTTAGTTTTATTTGAGAAATGTTCTCTTATTTTTTTGATGGAATCGTCCTGAGAATTATTGTCTACTAAAATAACCTCATAATTCGGGTAATTAATCTGGTATACTGATTCTAAGCACTCTATGGTGTCGTCCCATCCGTTCCAATTTAAAATAATAATTATAATTTTATTTTTAGCATCCATATTAAATCGTTCTTTAAACTATAGATAATATTCTCTATTTCCAGTGATCAATATTCGCAAATTAGAAATCCATCTTCTAATGATATACCATGTTTTCTGCAAACGAAAGGAATAAGTGGTATTCCAATTCCAAACAGTAGTATAAATGCGATTATAATCTTTTTTATATTTTCTTAATAATTTCTCAAGAACAATAAAGTAACTATTTGAAAATGAATCTCCATGTGATGCGTGATAAACATATTTTGGAAGTACATAAACATCTAAATTGTTTTTAAGTATGCTTAAACAATAATCTACACAATACAAATGCCAATTGTTACAAATTTCTTCATCAAATTTAAACCTATTAAAAACTGTTTGGGGAATAATAAAAAGGCATTCATCTACTGTCTGAACTTTTTGGGGTTGGTTAATTTTAAATTTCGACAGAAAAGTTGGGGGAATGCCATCTTTGATATTTGTCACCATGCCCTCTTTGGACTTTCCTGCAACACCAGCAACACCTAAATTAAATAATGAATCCAAAGTAATTTCAACTTTTTCTAACCAATTTTTAGAGTGCAAATCGACATCTTGATGAACAAAAATTAAATATTTCCCTTTAGCTTTTTTAGCTCCCTTATTCAGGGCTTGTGATGCTGATTCATATTTATTGCTACTATTATCTATTAAAATTAATTCATAATTAACTGTTTGGTTTTTCAAACTTTTTAGCAAGTAATTGTCCAAAACTTTTGTATTGTTAAAAACACACACTATTGAAATCATTAATATCCTATCTGATTTACTATTTGAATATCTTTTCCAATTTTGCAAAACTGGTCTTGAGTGATAAAGTTAATATTTTTCACAAATTATCTATATTCATAATAGTAAATGGAATAATAAAATTAATGACTAAATTATTATATCAATTCGTCACGATTCCACATCAATGCCAATATTCTATTGGAATATATCCTCATCTAATCGCTCCAGATCAATATTAAATAAGACTTGTACATAAAAAAAATGAAAGAAATGAAAACAATAGCTTCTTGAGGATATTTTTTCAAACAAAACCAATTTTTTGCAATTCATATTTAAAAAACTATTTTTATTTTTTTTCAATAATTTCATTTTTAATTAACTTATTTTCTTTCTGGATAATGTAAATCTCTCGTTTTAAGAGACTGATCTGGGTGGCCACAAATCCGAAAATAAGGATCTGTATACCTGAAATTATCAGTAAAACCATAACAAACATTAAAGGTCTGGTTGGATCCAGAGTACCCATCAAATATTCATAAAATAAATATATCGCAATGACAATTCCAATAAGACATATCAACAGTCCAATAATTCCAAAAAGAATCATTGGCCTTTCGTAAAAGGTGAATAAAAGATGTGAAATAGTGGTAGATCTGAACTGAACTTTAGATTCTCCTAATTTTCTCCCTTTTAATTTTACAGGAATCTCTTTCACTTCATATCCGATTGCTATAGCTTTTGAAAGTATTTCCGGGTTAATTTCAGTTCCGTTAGATTCGATTTCTATTGAATCTATAACTTCTTTTCGGTAGGCACGTAAAATCCCAGTTACAGTGCTGATGTTTTTGTTAAGTGCGTATCCAACGATTTTATTGGCCATTTTACTTATAAAGAGTCGGATGAAAGGAATGTCTTCGGTTTCTCCACCAGCCATGTACTGGGATCCAATGACAATATCCAAGTGATTTTCATGAAGTGCCTTGATAAGTTCGGTTAGATATTTCGGTTCATAACTTAAATCTGCATCTAAGGTGATGATCACATCACCTTCAGCCTTTTCAAAACCAGTGCGTAAGGCTCTTCCCATCCCCATGTTAACGGGATGTTTTAAAACCATTAGTTCTGGATTTTCTGAAGCAAATTCTTCCAACAAAGTCAGTGTTTGGTCACTACTCCCATCATCCACTGCAAGGATCTGGTAGCTGCCACACGATTTTAAAACCTTTTTGACTTCATTAAGGGTGATGAGTACGTTATCTTCCTCATTGTACATGGGTATGATCAGAGAAACTTCCATGAATAGAATTTGGCAGTATAAAGATATAAGTTTTTAGAAAAAAGAGGATATTGCCTGATTTTAGATAAAAATCAATTTAGGTAAACTATAAAAACGCCTAAATTTTATTAAGTTTCTTAAATTGTTTGGGTAAAGGTTTATGTTTGGCTGGTGCTCCTATTGCCAGATAATATGGTGGCACATCCCTGGTCACAATGGCCCCTGCAGCCACCATGGCTCCTTCACCTACTTCAATTCCTGATAAGAATGTTGAATTTGCCCCAATTGATACTCCTTTTCTTATAATTGGTCCCTTAAGATCACAAGTTGCTCGTAAAGGATAACGATCGTTAGTGAAACATGAACAAGGTCCAAGGAAAACCTGATCTTCAATTAAAGTATTTTGTGGGATGTAAACATTTGATTGGATGCTGATATTGCTACCAATATCACAATGGCCTTCAATGACACTATTAGTGCCGATAAGTACTTTGTCCCCTATTTTGGTCTTTTCTCGGACTAGTACTCCATGACCAGTTTGAAAATCATTCCCAATCTCAACATCATTGTAGATCACAGTGTTGGAACGGAGAAGTGCATTTTTACCGATTACTGGAGGTTTAGATCTGAACTTGTAACTAACTCCCAGAGTAACATTCTCATGCACTTTAGGCTGGTTAATTTCTTCTTCACTGCCCACTCCAAAAAATCGACTTCTAAAATTGGTCTTCTCATTGGAGCCCCATGGATTTTTAAATAACGACATATAACTCAACAATTTATAATGTTAATTACAAACCATATCTTAAAGGTGACATATTATTTCTTCATGCTAACTAATCTAGTTTACTCTTTTACCAATTCACCTCGTATTGGATATAAGTAATAAATTCGGGTCAATTAATTTATTCGAAGAAATGGATATTTTTTTTTATTTTTGAATTAATCCACACGCTGATTAACAGCAATATTCATATATATAAGATTTTACCAATTTATCTGTACTATTGACCGGAGTCAAAATGAATAAACAATTATTGGTTAAAATCGGGATTATTTTATTGATATTTTCGGTTGGATTATTCCTGAGGTTGGATGCCGCTAATTTAGACGGATATTCTGATGCTGAAAAAAGTTATTATCAGGATGAAAATGGTCTTCCATACATGATCGAGTTGGACTCATACTACAATTATCGTTTAACAAAAAATCTATTGGAACACGGATATATGGGTGATGCCATTATTAACGGCGTCCAATGGGATTTACATTCGTATTATCCCGGAGTTCCCCTAGATTATCCTCCCCTTATTGCTTATTTAACAGCATTCATCTATAAATTTGTGAATTTATTTGCCGAAATACCTCTTTTAGTTGTATGTTTTTGGTTATCTGCTTTTATAGCGCCTCTGGCGGGAATCGTGGCCTATTTATTTGTTGGCAGGTTCACAAACCAGTACGGGGCAGTTGCTGCGGGGGTGCTAACAGTTACTATCCCATTTTATTTTGCTCGTACAGTTCCAGGATGGTTTGATACTGACATGTTCAATTTAATATTTCCTTTTTTAGTTGTCTGGTTTTTATTTGAAGCATATGATCATATAAATAAATCTACCGAAAAAGGGATTTATTTTTCAGCTTTTTCAGCTTTTTCACTTTTCCTGTTTTCTTTGGCCTGGAATGGGTGGCAATATTTATTTTATATCATAATCATTTCCTGGGTAATTCATATTATCTGGAGTAGTTTTAAGGGTGAAAATTTTAAAAACCATCTGTACTGTTTTTCAGTATTTTTAATCACCACTTTAGTATTGGTGTGGCTTTTTACAGGGTTTATTAATGTTATAAAACTTTTATATTCTCCTTTACAATTAATTGGTTTATACGGGGCATCCTGGCAGGACTGGCCTAATATTTACATTTCCGTGTCTGAATTAAACCCCCCATTTTTAAAAGAATTGCTTTCAGTGCTGGGAGTCTCTATATATGCCGGATTATTAGGCATGATTTGGATAGGCAGAATACTCATAAATGATTCATTACAAAAAAAAATACTACCTCGAATGAACTGGTTATCGTTTTCTTTCTTAATTTTATGGGTTCTTACTAGTATTTTTTCTTTAACTCAAGGATCCAGATTCATCATGCTCCTTATCCCTCCTCTTATTATTAGCACGGGAATTATGATTGGCATCTCAGTACAATACTTAGATCTCCTTAAAAAAAGTGATAAAACTCTTATTTTTAGAAAAAGATCAGTTTTCACGATTTTTACAATAATAATATTATTAGCGGCATTACTTCCCGGAATAATTAACGTACAAAGAAGTAATTACGTGACTCCCGGTATAGATGATGATAAATGGGACGCAGCACTATGGATAAAGAATAACACTACTAATAACACTGTGATTGTAAGTGGTTGGGGGTTTGGTCATGTATGCACTGCTATTGCGGATCGTTCTGTTGTTCAAGATGGTAGAATGGGTTATATAGAAACATTATCAGTACGTAACTTTGATAATCTATATCCCTATAAAGACAAATCTCCCAGCACATCTCGCAATTACTGGATTAGCAAGTCATTCATTACCGATAATGAAAGTCTTTCTGCAGGAATTCTACAAATGATCACTACTACAGGGGATCAAGGGTATATCAAGCTAAATATGAGTATAAAAAATTCAACAAAAACAGTGGAGATAATGAATAATATTTTAGGCCTTAAACGGATCGATGCTAAACAGTTACTCATAAATCGATACCATTTAAAAGATAATCAGGCCGATGAAATTTTAGAATTCACACACCCTCCTAATCCCTCACCAATGGTTTTAGTTACTTTAGATGATTTTGGTTCGGGATATTGGAATATTAAGTTTGGGGAGTGGAATTTCCAAGAAAGACGTTCCAGTAATTATACTTACTCTGTGGGGGATGTAGATAAGGATGGTGATTTACTTAATTTTGCCAATGATGTAGTTATGGATCTTAAAACTGGAAATATTCTTTGGAAAAATAAAACACCATTTTGTGTGGGTATTGTCAAAAATGGAGCCTCAGAAAAGATTTATATAGATTCTAATAGTGATTTTTGTATATTTATAATTGATAACAAAAAGGCAGTGGTCATGGATAGAAGATTTGAAAATTCCATTTTCACTAAATTAGTTCTTGAAAAGAGCAACTCAACAATATATAAACCGTTATATGCTAATAAATGCGTAACTGTTTGGGGATTAAAATAATCAACAGTTCCCCAAAAGCAACAACTACATCCTATTAATTGTATTATCCCTTGCAGTATCTACTACTTGAGTAATGTTCCCAGCAACAGAGTCCGTAATGTCTAATACGAAAATACCGGCAATAATTACAATAACTAGAATGGCACCAATTAAAAGTATCATTTCTGCACTAATTTGACCTCTTTCATCCATTTTTATCCACCCTCTAATATTTGTGGCCTTTTAATGTAATATTGAATATTAATAAATTATCCATCAACACATCTTATATGATTAACTTAATCATTGTATAATATTAATGTGAGTAATATAAATGATTTATTATTTCAGATGATAATTAACTCAAATACGCTCGATTTAATAATAGTATTAATTAATATTTCAAGAATGCTATTTTCATCAATGAATACTGCTAAATTGATTAAAAATAATTAACAATTTTTAAAAAAAGAAAAAACAACCAATAAATATTTGAAATATTTATTGGTATTGGTGCTATGACGCACTTAAATAGTTTGCCTTGCGGTAACGCTATCTCTAACAGCGCCGACATCTTCTTCGCTGTTTAAATCGGTGTTTTGGAAGTATTGTTGGTAGATTATTAGTGCAGCTATTGCGATCACTATAACACCACCGAACAATAGAATGTATTCAGCTGCGCCTTGTCCTTTTTCGTCTTTTAACAAACTCATGTTTTTTTCCTCCAATATTTTTTTTTAAAAATTATTAATGAATGTTATTCATAAGATGTTATATAAGTGTAATGTTTTATTCAGTTATTAAAACTCTCGTTAACACTTTCACGAACTGCATGTAAATCAGTTTCTGAGTCTATTCCAGCACCGCTTTGAAAGTATTGTTGGTAGATTAGTAATGCAGCTATTGCAATCACTATAACACCGCCGAACAATAGAATGTATTCAGCTGCACCTTGTCCACGTTCGTCTGCAACAATATTCATACTTACCCCCGTGCCTCATTGAAGATCCACATAACTTCAGTGAAGACTTCATAATGATGATACTATTTATTTCCTCTAATCATATATATAATTGTTGGTCGAGAACAAAATTGTCATTATTACAATTTTGATTGGTAACATTATATCTTATTTCACATATAAATATATTTTATATACTCTTTTGTGCATATTATCACATAGTAATTTAATGGGATGGTGGATTATGCCTAAAAATTATAATTTAAGAAATATAATCCTGGAAGTACTGGAAGGTAATGAACTATCCAAAAAAACCCTTTTAGAATCTGTCAGATCCAGATCAGGGGTGGGAGCATCTGATAAAACCTTCAACGAGTCTTTAATGACATTGTTGCGTGAAGGGCAGATCTACATCGCTGATTACGATTTCTCAATCTACAATGGTGTGAAAAGAATCCAATCAATAAGGCCGGATGGTATTGTCTTTGGAGTTTCCAGAATGGATTTCGTGGAAATAGAAACCATTTTAAAACAGATGGAAAGCAAAAACCAGGAAGAAGTCTACCGTGCTTCTAAAAACCTTAAAAGATTATTCCGCCGAAAAATCGATGAAATTCGAAAAGACGGAAACCAGGAAATAGAAAGTAATGCAGATTCCCTTTTTAACCAGACCATGTATTACATGAACTCTTTAGGAGAAGAACCAAAAAACAGTCTCAGGAATAAATTAGCATGGAGTTTAAGCAACAATAAAGGGTCACTTGAAATGTTTAAAAGTATTGCATCATTTATTGAATCTCAAAAAATGAGTTAACCATAAATGGGTACTTAATCACATATTTTTTTTAGGCAGTGCTTTTTAAAAAAATATAGCTGATTTATCTGGAATTTTTTTTATCAAAAATTAGGTATGCATAAAAAACATAATTCCATTGTAGAGTTTTGTCAAAATTCAACACCGGATTAGATCTGAGAATGGATTATCAATATTGAAGTGGCTTAAATGAGAGTACTCTTAATCCCCTGTGGTATTGGAATGGGACACACATCCCGTGCAGTAGCCCTGGCTGGAAACATCATCAGAAATGGTGGTGAGGTTCTTTTTGCAAGTTATGGTTCTGGTTTCCAGATGCTGAATAGTTACAGTAACTTCGAAGTTGTTAAACTCCCAGAAATCAAGTTTTATGGCAGTTCAGGTGAGTTAAATCTAAAATACACTGCAAAAAAATCTATTGATGCTCCATTCATTTTTTTAAAAAGTATTTACCATGAATCCCGCATTATCAAGGATTTCAACCCAGATGTGGTTGTTTCTGATTCTCATTATTCTGTTCCCATCACCTGCAAGGTCATGGGAATACCCTGTGTACTGGTAAGCAATGACTTATACCCTGACTTTAAAGAAGTTTACCAGAACGACCGTACTATGGAGTACCTTGAAAATGGTTTGCAACGTTTCATAAAAGATGTATCTAAATTGTGCCAGTCGATTATCATTCCTGATGTGAAAAATTCATGGGATATTCCACCACAAATTCGTGACCGGGTTAACTACTCTGGCCCAATCCTTAAAATGAATACCAATAACATGGATAGTAAAGCAGAACTTCGCCGCAGATTTGGATTTGATACATCAGAAAAGATAGTAATGGTCACAGTGGGAGGATCCCAATTCGGGAGCAAACTTCTAAATCTGGTATGCAAGTCAGCCCCTGATCTGAATTGCGACCGGCTAATATTGGTTACCGGGCCGCAGATAAAGCTGGATCATGTAGAATCATCATCTCGCATAATAGTAAAGAAGTACCTGGAGGATATGATGGAATGGATGAAACTATCTGATCTGCTGGTAAGTCTGGCTGGACACACTACGTGCATGGAATTAGCGTCTTTGGGAATTCCCAGCCTACTGATACCAATTGAAAACCATCCTGAGCAGTTAAAAAATGCACTGAAAATGAAGAAATATGGAATAGCCCATGTGGAGAACATGGAAAATTTAAATTCCAAAAACATCACCAATTACATCAACAAAGCACTGGATGACCCTGATTTGAAGGAAGGATCAGCCAACACCCAAAAAATATTCTCACGATACAATGGAACTGAAAATGCATCTAAGATCATCAGTGACTGTATTGCTGGTAAAAAAAACTAAAGAGTGCCCGATCCAATGAGAAATTATTAACCCTGAATAAGAGTTATTATTCAATTACAAAAAATCTATTCAGGGAATCCATAGAACAATAATACAAATCACAGGTCTATCTTAATATCATGTAATCATAGTATGAAATGTAAAATTTTAAAAAAATATATTGCGGTGATTCCGGAAAATATTAATAATTGATCAGACCCATTTTTATTATGGAATCATTTTTCTAAGACCTAAACTGAAAGAACGATAATAATGGTGTGTGATGTAACTAATAATTTATAAATAATCCCTAACATAATAGAATTTGGAGGTATGAGGATGATCAATTTAATTGTCAGTGTTTTTGGGGCTCTCATGGTTATTGGTGGATTATATTTTATGTATCTTGGTTTTAGTATTCCCCCTAACCCTTTAGCATTCTTCGCAGGTTTAATAGCATCAGTTTTTGGAGTTATTTTAATCATATTCTTTGGAAGTAGGATAGATTTATCAGGGGGGGTCATTTCAAGACCTAAAAAAGAAGTTTCTCCAAAACCATCCACTAAAAAGGCAAAACCAGTTAAAGTTCCGCCTAAAGTTAAAAAACACTCAATACCTCGTGATACCTCTAAGTCTAAGGTCATCAAACCCAAACCAGTGCCTAAAGAAGAACCTAAATTAATTAAACCCACAAAAACTACTCCATCTGAGAAAAAGGGAAAGGCAATAAAACCCCAGAAGACAATAAAACCCGAAAAAGCAGTCACTCCCGAAAAAAAAGCCATAACTCCCAAAAAAGTCACACCCCAACCTAAATCGAAAGCTGACACAGGAAAAACTACAACCCCACCAAAAGATGCTGCCCAAAAAACTGAAGTAGCACCTAAAAAAATCGCACCAGTTAAAAAATCTGCAGAAGAACCAAAACCAGCATTTTCTGGTAAAAAAATTACACCAGAAAAAACATCAGAACCTGCAGAAGAAAAGATGAAACCTCCAACCCCCAAATCGGTGTTAGAAACTGCTGATAAGGAACGTTTGAAACAACTTCAAACACGCTCTGGGCGTGATGATCAGTTTGTTAAAAACAGGCTAAACAAGTTGAAAGAAAACTACATTGAAAATGCAAAGGACATTGAAAACATAATTGACGAACGGTTAGACTCATTCAAAGGAACTATTGACAAATTAAAGACAGACTCAACGGAACCCAGCATAATATGGTCATTTGAAGCTCAAGACGTTCAAGAAGCCATGAAAGACACCATCATAACTGCTGAAAGCAAGTTATTGATGATGTATCCCTGGGTGCGTAATATTGATGTTGGAATACTCAAGAAATTCATGGACATCAATAGTCGCATGATCATCCAGGAAGCTAGCCTGGACGACGATGCATCAGTGGAGTTAATCAGATTACTGCAGGATAAAAAAGTTCACATCAGAACCATGCCACACGTACACACCGTGGCTGTGGTGGCAGATGAGGAAAACGGTTTGATAATATCCACTGACCCCATATACGAAAGTTATGAAGTAGGGGTTATCTACAAAGATAAAAAATCTATTTTCGAAATTGAACGAATGTTTGAGGATGCCTGGAGTATCTCACAGGATGTAGATCTGGGGTTCCGAGAATGAAGATCAAATGGCTGGGACATTCTGCATTTTCAATATCCACCCCTAACAATGTGAACATATTAATTGACCCATTTATTAGGGATAATCCTGCCTGTCCAGTGGAGGTGGATGATCTTAAAGCAGACATCATCTGTGTTACCCATGGCCATAAAGACCACTTCGGGGACACTGTTGAACTAGCTGAGAAAAATGGTGCCACCATAATCTGTAACCATGAACATTCAGTATACCTATCCCAACAAGAACTGGAAACTATTGGTATGAACATAGGGGGAACAGTTAAAGCTGAAGGAATATCATTCACCATGGTCAATGCCTTCCACTCTTCAGATATGGACTTTGTAGAGGGAATAGGTCCTGGTGGGAGCTCCTGTGGTTATATACTGGAACTGGAAAATAATCGTAAGATTTACCACTCTGGGGACACCGGTATTTTTGGGGATATGAAGACTGTCATCAGAAATATTTACCGACCACACATTGCATTACTCCCTATTGGTGACCGTTTCACCATGGGGGTCAGGGAGGCTTCCATAGCTGCAAGTTGGATCGAACCAGAAGTCATAATACCCATGCATTACAACACATTCCCAGTGATAGAACAAGATCCACACCGGTTCAAAAAAATGGTTGAAATGTCCACCAATACTAATGTAACCATACTTAAACCTGGCCAAACATACCAGGAGTAACCAGGGTACCACTAAATAATATTGGACAATAGAATTTAGATTAATTAAATACGTATTCTATCAAATAATAATTATTATCTGCCCAACTTAATTTGGTAGTTTCTTAAAATAGCTATGTGAGTATTATTCATAATTAAACAAGATAGTTAATGTGCGGTCAAAAAGAGTGATTAAATGGTTGATATCATGCAAAGAATCTTCAGAAGAAAATTTTTCAGAGACATCTTCAATAAATTAATAGGAAAGGAAAAAAAGCTCAAAATCGGATTTTACGGACATCCGAACTCAGGAAAAACCACTCTAGCCAATAGAATGACTGAAGACTGGACTGGAAAATCGTTGGGGTTAATTTCAGAAATTCCTCATGAAACCAGAAAGGTCTGCCGGCAGGAAAGAGTCACCCTCACCTACGATGGTGTTGAACTGGACTTTGACATCATAGACACTCCTGGAATTGCCACTAAAATTGATTACAAAAATTTCTTAGAGTATGGCCTGTCAGAAGAAGATGCAAAAGAAAGAGCAAAAGAAGCTACAAAGGGAATAATCGAAGCCATAAAATGGTTAGATGACGTTACAGGTGTTCTTCTAGTTGTGGACTCTACTAAAGACCCCCTAACCCAGGCTAATATCACTATTATCGGCAATTTGGAGGCGCGTAACATACCATTTGTGGTGGTGGCCAACAAGGTAGACCTTCCTGATTCAAACACTGGAAAAATTCTCTCTGTGTTTCCCCAGCATAAAGTGGTGGGAATATCTGCCCTTAAGGGAGAAAATGTAGATGAACTCTACCAGACAATGGTGGAAAGGTTCAATTAGGAGGGGTTTTATATGAATGAAGTTAATAATACTATTAAAATGGATTTCATATCCTCTGACGTTCTTAAAAGCCAGAGCAGTATTGAAAAAATTTCCATGATAATGGAAAAAGTAAAAAAAGGCGAAATACTGGTAATTGAGGGTGGTTTAGAGCCAGAGGAAGAAGCAGAACTTATTGAGACAACCATGCGCGAGATCGATGTGGAGAGTTTTGTGGGAATCGATATTTACACCCTTGAAAAAGATGAAGCATCATTTTTTGGCCTTTCAAAGAAAAAAACTGTGGGTATTACCATAATTGGTCCGGCAAACATCATGAAACAGGTGAAAAGGAAGTCTAACTTCATTTCCATGGTGGCCAGTCTCGGTGATAGTGATGCATCGATGTATTAAATGTGGACAGGAATTCCAGGACTCTGAAAACCTCCTCCTGAAAGGATGTCCCAAGTGTGGTAGTAAGTTCTTTGAATTCCACCAAGAAGGGAAAGTAACCAAGATCAAGGAAAGTAAAGGGAGTTCTGTGGAGACAATTATGGTTCATGAGCAGGGAGTATACGAGTTGAACCTCGAATCCATCATGGCTGATGAATCAGTTATAGTCTCCGATGAAGAAGGAAAATATCTGATTGATATTAATTACATCTTGAAAAAGAAAAATAAGCAAAAAAAAAGGTCATAATTTCCTGAATCATCATACTATGCAAAATCACATTTTCCAGAAGGAAGCACCCTGATCACATCTTCCAGAGTTAAAATATGGTCTGGATCGATTTTTTTAAGAACAGACCGGGCAATTTCCTCTTTTTTAGTGAAACCTGGCTTCAAAACAACATAATTTTCAGAGTATTTGGCAACTGCGTCTTCAGGACCTGCCATTATCCGTTCTCCCTCATAATCAACAATACCAACCGCGATTTTAAGGGGAATCCCTCTAAGATAGTTCCGAGTGCCCCTGATTATGAAGGCTCCCCTGGTCACGAACTCACCAGACTGGGGTGTTTTGGAAACCTGATCTGGATGGACCCAGTAAACATCCTGAGAACCATAACCCTTACTCCAGGCACTGGAAAATGATGCAGCCAGGAATCCTGCTTCCTGTATAGTGTTTTCAGGGATCTCCCCTTCATCTTTTTTTATAACCACTGATGGAGCGCCATGAATATCTGAATGGAGGTAGATGTCCTGGTTGTCCAGGTAACGCTTCACCACCAGTTCATTGGTACCAGCATCCCGGCCACCAACCACCAGGAGTCCATCAGATGAAAGGAACCATCTAAGTTTTTCAAACCATTTAAGTTCTCTACGCACCCTTTTCTGGGGAACTTGAACCTTCTCCAGGGCCAGGTCCCGCTTATTCCTCACTCTATCCAAATCCTGTTTTGTGCGTTTTATGGCTATTTTAACACCGTTAATTTTCCTTTTGGCTTTTTTTCCTTTGTTATAATATTTCTCGGCATTTTCAGGGATGTCTAGGTTGGCATCAACAACCACCCTTTCATCCTCCAAATTCAATAAAAGCACACCCATCTTGTCCACTGATTCAATAGGTTGAGCTTCTTTCAAACCTTTTTTACGGCCTTTTTTGAGTTTTGATCCGATTTCCTTCCAGGAAAACTTTTCACGGGCATTGTGAATGATTTCCAGAATGTTTTGAACTTCACTGTAATGGGCATATAAAAGGTCACCCTTTTTTTTGGAGTCAACAACAGTTTTACGGAATCCTTCCAAAGTTTCCTCCTGTATCCTGAGCCTTTTTTCATATTTACCCACCTCTTTTGCCCAAACATCTTCTTGGACCTTCTTTATATCTGCACCAACCTTTCTACTGTAGAACTCATCGGCAGCCTGGTTGAAGGTGTCAAAAAATTCTTTCTCAAAGTCTTTATAAGTTAGAATATCCAGGGGCAGCACATCTTCTTTACCTACTTTGGCAGTTGGAACTTCTGTGGTGCGATTATTTTCTCCATTCACATCTTCAATTATAGGCTCGCGTGCGATCTGGGGCTGGAATTTGAAGGTTTTAAGGGGTTTAAAAAGTTCTTCCATGCCATGGTAGATTGTTTCTATTTTTTCTTCACTCAGATCCTTCGCCGGGAGATTTTTATCAACACCAGAACGTAGAATTATCTCTTCTGAGTACATGCCTCCCAACCCGCTTCTGGCGAGGGTTCGAATAATATCCGAGTCAGAATTTCTGAATAATTCTTCTAAATCATTTAGTTCAACATCAAGTGGGTGTATTCCTCTTTCTTCTGGATACTGGTATTTTTCCTTTGAAGTTATCTTCCTGCCCTTCAGATGGCGATGTTTGAGGGGGAGTATTATCTGGTTTTCTTCATCCAAAAGTATTATATTACCTTGGGAGAAAAGTTCTACAACCAGTGTAAAATCATGTTCTTTCTGGATATCAATTTCCAGAATACGGTCGAAGTTATGCTGCCTAACTTCCCTAACTGTGGCGTTTTTCAAGTGTTTTCGAAGAAGCATGGGAAATGATGGAGGCACCTTAGGGTTTTCTGGTGGATACTGGGTGGTATGCACCCGAACTCCAGCCTGAAAAACCACATCAACCCTTCCCTTCCCTGGAACATGGAATCTTATGATCACTGTGTCCCTGGTGGGTTGGTATGCTTTTTGAACCCGTGCATCTTTAAGTAATTGGTTGAGTTCATGGGAAATTGCGTAAAGATCAACATTGGACATAGTTTTCATGGAAACACCTTTATTTATATTTATATGAACTATAACTAATATGTAAAATGGAGGAAAAAAATGGAACTCGAAGTTAAGTTAACTGGTGTGCATGCTGTACTTGCTATTGTTGCAGGTTACCTATCATTTTTACTATCAACTGGAGCCATCGCTGGCCTGGGTA